>Ga0315285_10000216_pt1 | contig 56740 bp, 43 predicted proteins | sample YL17G09_36_MG_FD_203698 | JGI IMG/M metagenome (GOLD analysis project Ga0315285, IMG submission 203698) | Sediment microbial communities from Yellowstone Lake, YNP, Wyoming, USA - YL17G09_36 | ecosystem: Environmental > Aquatic > Freshwater > Lake > Sediment | place: USA: Wyoming | collected... | reverse complement strand
GCCCAGATAACCGGGCTTGGCACTCAGGAGGTCGAAGCCTTCCGAACAGACCTAGCACGGATGAAGGCCAGCGAGAGATCAGGCTTCCTCCGGGAGGTCATTGCCCAAGAGGAGGCCCGACGTGCGGAAGCCCTGGCGGCCGAACCTAGCGCTAAGCCGCGAGAGAGAATCGAGAAGGAAGTCCTTGGAGCGAGGCCGACCGAACTGGAGGAGCTCAGGGCCAAGCTTCAGAGGAAGGGCATGGCTCCTGAGGAAGTCGAACTTATCGTCGAACAAGCCAAGACGCTCTCCAAGGCAGACCTTCAAGCTCTGCTGGATAGCCTTGGGATTGATCTACGATAGGGCTGGGTCCTAGACGGCAAGACCTGCCGCCTAGGGCTCACGTTTCCCGTAGGTCTTCTCGACCTCTTTGAGTATGTCAGGGTGGGTCTCGAAATACTTCCTAGCTGGCTCCAGCATTTCAATCAGAGCTGATATGACCGACTGTTTCACATCATCGGGATGCAGCTTGTTCTCCACGTAAGCTTCCTCAAACTCACGTGTCGACGTGAACTCGGCATCGCCGCCATACTTCTCTTTCCGACGGACGATGAACTTGCCGTATCTGGGGAGAAGGATCAAGCTCACTGTGGAAGTGATGGCGTTCTGCTCCAGCACACCGGCCGGACAATAAGCCTTCGTTATGGCTGTCTTTATCATTTCTGGGCTGTCGGTCACTCGGATATGCGACAACGGGTCGCTTGCAGACATCTTGGAGCCCCCACCCTTGAGTGAGGGAAGCAGAGGCATGAAGATGTAGACTCCCTTTTGGAAGTCGAGTTCCTCAAGATACTCGCGCCCGAGCATGTAGATGTTCCTCTGGTCTCTGCCGCCTACAGTGACATCCGCCTTGAGGTACTTGACATCAAGAATCTGAAGTATGGGGTATAGCAGTTCTGACACTTTTGGCTCGTCCTTCATCCTCACGACTTCGCTCGCTGCACGAGTTGCCCTTGTCGTTGTCACCATTGCAGAAAGCTTGTAGACATCCTCAACGTACTCTCGCTTAGCTTGGTAGCTCGAGCCCCTGACGAACTTCATCTTCTTGGCGTATGGTCCCAAGACAGCTTTCATACACTCCTCGTAGTAGGTTGAGCGCACGTCCATCAGATCAAAGGAGGTCTTCTGACTGTCCAAGTGGGCGTGATAATCGGCCACCAGAATCGTCCCCTTCCCACCTAGGTCAGTGAAATCAATCAGCTTGTTCAGAGGAATCATATATGCGAAGTGGAAGGGTCCGGTCGGAGCAGTCCCATAGTAGAAGTTGAAGCTCGGTTTCGCAAGGACTGTCTTGAGTTCATCTGGCGTCACGATTTCTTCGCTGTTGTTCGCGGCCTTGTTGAACCGCTGTTCATCTGGCCCACTCATTGTCGTCACCTTTTTGGTGAGACGCTAGGCAGTCGGCAGGAGGCAACCGAGGCACAGCCTCACCAGCGGAGCGCATGCCCATTTTCGTTTTAAGGTTGATGGGCAATCGATAGGGCGGAACTGTGTCTGGCTCGGGCCAACAGTCTGAGCGCCACGAAGCCGACGACGACACTGAACCACAGTGTCACAAACCGGATCAGGATTGTAGCCGCACTGGCGACAGCATTCGTGAAACCTAGGAGGCTCATCATGAGGAGCACCGAGGTCGCTTCATAGGTCCCGAGGCCCCCAGGGAGGAATGTCACAGCTCCAATCACAGAAGCAGCTGAATGGATGAACGTCGCGCTGGCCAAAAGCATGAGTGATGGCCATGACAGAGTGGGCAGGCCGGCCCCGGATAAGATGCTCAGAAGAATCCAGAGCTCCAGAGACTCCATGAACCACCCGGGCAGGCTTATCACTGTGCTGACGATCATCGGCCGAGGACTCAGCGTCTTCGTCATCGTATCCTCAATCAAGTCACAGCTCTGGTTAAACCTCTTGAGAGGACCCATAGACGTGAGCCGCTTCAGAATCTTGTTGTAAAGCTCCTTTCGCCCTAGAAAGAAGGCACCGACCAAGACAACGCCACCTAGCATGATGACAGTCAGCAGGGCATCGCTTGCACTGATGCCTATACTGAAGCCCAACACGGTCAGCAGAACCATTGCCAGCAAGTCTGTGACACGCTCGGATACAACTACCGGAGCAGTCTTGGCCACCGGGGTCCCGTCAATCTCGTAGATGAAGTAACCCTTCACAGCCTCGCCCATCTTCGCGGGCGTGACTGTTAGCGTGAAACCAGCGAGAAAGACTTTGAAGCTGACACTGTGCTTGAGGTGCACACCTATACGAGTCAAGTAGTACTGCCACTTTGCATAGCGAATCACGTAGTTCAGGAAAGACAGGCCAGTCATCAGAGCGAGCACCCACAAGGGGACTGTCACGAGTGCCGCTGCGATCTCGTCGGCCCTAGCATATAGTCCAATGAGCGCATACACTAGCGTCCCGAGTATGACAAACACAACAACTCTGCGGAAACTGATAAGGGAACCCTTCGCCTCTGGAGTGGCACATTCATCCTGCGTCAATAGACAAGCCTCCTAGCCCTCTGCCAAATCATAGTTGGAGCCTGCCACAGTACGAGTGAGCAATGGCCGGTTATTTGCGTCCTTCCTCGTTTCAGAGACTCGTAGACATTATCGATGGTCTGAATGTCCTGAAGCCAGGTCTTTGCGTGTCCAATCTCAAGGAATGAGTGTGCGTCGCTTCCGGCAGTCATAGGTTTCCGAAGTCGTTTTGCGAGGCGCTTGGCCCTGGTGTTGAAGAGGTTGATGGCGCACCTGGAATTGATGCCTTCCACAAGGTCGACATGACGTACGATCAAAGACTCTGGCAGATGCTTCCTAACGGCTGACTCCCTTCTGAACAAATCCCTGGGGTGGGGCAACACTGCAAGAGCGTTCTGGTCTCTGATGCCCTCGGCAATCTCAGCGAATGACCCCTTGCGTATCGGCTCAGTGATGAATAGCCCTATGATCTCTCCATAGTCTGTCGACATGAACTCGCAGCTATTGATTAGGAAGTGACCATCGCGCACGACAGGGCGAAGAAAGGACGGAGCCTTGTGTTCAGTGATCGCCATTCCCGTCAGCCCTCTGCGCTTCATCCACTTGAACACAGACTTGGGGTTCATGAGCCCGTCCTTAGAGTGAATTGTGTGAGTGTGAAGGTCAAATGCGGAGAGCCGGTCGTTCATCGCTCGCACCTACGGTGGTGGCGTCAACGGGAACAGGGGCGGGAACAAGTCCATGAAGAACTTCATTACAGGTTGCCAGAAGAACAGTGTCCATATGAGTACGAGGCCGAATACGATCAACCCGAACAACATGCCCGTGTCTTTCAACGCGAGGTGGGGCTTTCTGCCGATGGGCGAACCAGACTCCAAGAGGTACACATACCTGATCACAATGCCAGCCGCGATCGGCACGGTCATCATCACGGGCTGAGTGTTCATCACTTCTCTGAAGTTCTCGTAGCAGTACAGGGCGTAGAACATCACAACCCAAGTGGCTGACATTGAGATGCCATGATTGAGCATGTCATCTGTGTACTCCGAGAAGACTGCCTTGTGTTGCGGAGCAAGATCTCCAAGGAGCTGCAGCTCATTCTTTCTCTTTCCGAAGCCCAACACCAATGCAACGAAGAACACGCCTATCACCAGCCATGAGGTGAATGGAACATGTATCAGGAATGTGCCAGCAATTGCCCTGACAACGAAACCGACGGCAATCGTGACCACATCAATGACGGCCTTGTTCCGGAGATAGAAGTTGTAGGCCTGGGAGTTGACGATATAGAGTGTCACGAGCATGAAGAACACGCCGTTGAGCACATAAGCCGCCACCAGCCCAACGGCTAACAGCACTACGGCCAGACTCATGGCTTTGCTCTTGCTTGCACGTCCCGATGGCAGCGGTCTATTTCTCTTCTCAGGGTGGGCGGCGTCTTTCTCCAGATCCTGCACGTCATTCAGGACATATCCTGCACTCGACACCGCGCAGAATACAAGGAACCCAAGGATGAGAGGGGGGTAGTACTTCCAGAAATTGAAGATGGCAGGCAGCGTCTCCCAAGGCCATTCCTTCGGGAGCTCCACGAAGACTATGGCCACGAAGACGAGCAGATTCTTGTACCATTGGTAAGGACGCATGAGTTGGATGTAGTCACGGAAAGCCATCTTCAATCAATCCTCATTCGATCAGCCAGAATACGACTTCCAGAGCTCACCCCATTCAGTTTCCTCAAGGAACCATCGCACCCACTTTCTTCCTCGGAGGGGTAACCATATTCCGTCATGATAGAAACCAGATAGTTGCGTAGGCAGCCACATCAGCGGAGACCGGAACATGAATGTTTCCATGCCCGGGAACTTCAGAAAGCCCCTGTTCCAGGCAATCACTGGGCTCTTGCCAGGCCTTAGGTGGAAGTTCGGTAAATCCTCCCATGAATCGAAATCACCCACAATCTCGATCTTGTCGGGGTTGCACTCTCCGAGCCCCAACTCGTTTGCAATCCTGAGCTTGCGTACCAGACGCTGATCGATACCCATCAGTCGAGTTTGAACCGTGTCAGCCGCGACCATGTCATGCGTGGCTAGGAGCACATTGCCAATCCTAGGCACCATCGTACGTGGTCCTGCACCGTCACCGAGCACTGTTCCGTCAGTCACAACGAATTCGGAATTGGATATCGTCTTTTGGATGAGCAGAAGGTCGACCAGAACCTCGTGAATCTTCAGGTGAGCAAGGTGCCTCTTCTTTGTTAGGTAGAGCCCAAAGGAGTCCTTCATAGCCCCAGTCATCTGCGTGTGACCATGAGTCTTGATCGTTGGCAGATGTATGATGTTCGTCCCGAATATCTCTCGGGGTGCAACGACCTCGCCAAAGATGTCCTCAAGAACAAGTGTTTTCCTCGGCAGCTTCACGTCGACGTAGTGGGCCTTGATAAGAGGGAGAAACCTCACTCTGTGTTTCTTCATCACCGGGTACCAGTTGTTCCCTCGGGTGCCGGCGTATATGTTGGTGACGACGGTTTCGTTCTCGACTGCCTGTATCCTCCGGGCGTCGTACCCGTCGGCAATCAGCTTCGTCAGGACGCCGTCGAGAACATATGGATTGGTAGAGCAGGCGGGATAGAACTTGCTCCACGAGAGATTCAGCTTGACGGTTGTGACTCGGTCCCTGGAGACATGCCTTTTGTACTCAGCGAGGTCCATCACACGGGCCACGTCATCGAGTAATGTCTTGGGGGATGTCCTGACCACTGCCACCTTTGTCATTGGCCGCACCCGTCTCACTGTGAGTGAGTCCATCTATTCAATCTTGCCGACTCGTGCCAAGCCCGGCTGGATGGCTTATCAAGTTGCCCACATGGCAATACTGGTACTATGCGTTGCGACCCACTCGTGGGCCCAAACCGGTAATGCTCCCAAAGGAGCTGCCGTTCAGAACACTGAGAACGCATCAAGTAACGACGCAATCCTCTGGTTCTCGTGTTACTTCTTCTCGTGTTAGTCACTGCTAGCGCATCAGATCGAAACAAGTCTAACCTTCAAGTCTTCGTCCAAGCGGATGACCTTTGGGCTCACTCTGCCAGCGTAAGAGGCACTGAACACGCTCATCAGACCACCATCGAAGAACCCCTGAAAGCCGTCCTCGTACACCTCATGACTTCTCACCATCAGCTCGATCCCGAGGTTGGACGTGAACTCTTCGAAGGCCAACCTGCCAAACTCTCTTGCCCGGTCAGATCTGCTACTTGCTCTGAAGTGGAAGTCTGCCTCTCTCGGATCGTTCCACACTATCTGAAACGCAATATCATCAGGGAAGTTCACATCATACCTCTCAATCTCTGCAATCTGCTCGCTTGAGTCGACCCCCTCAGGAACACCACCGTGGCAGGCAAAGACACCGCTTGGGCTGAACGCAGCCAGAGGTAGAGATTCGAACACCTTCAAGTAGCTGTCGAAGAGACTTGGTGAGAAGTGCTCAGAGACCGCGGAGTAGAAACCGTAGACCATTGCGATCTCTTTCGACTCGTGGTTGCCTCTGAGCATGAATACCCTGTCAGGGTGCTCTAGAGCCAAAGACATCACAAGATTGAACGTCTCTACCTGCTGGGGTCCTCTGTCAGCGTAATCACCAAGGAAGACGATTGAGTGCTTGGTGTGTCGAACCATCAAGTCGCGCACTGCAATTGCCGACTTCAACTCCCCATGGAGGTCTCCGACGTAGAACACGTTGGACTCCGGGGTGACGACAATGTTCGGCAAATCAGCGTACACGTCGTGCAGCGCACTCGTCATGCGGCGTATCTCTTCCGCAGACAGATCCGGGCGCCATTCGAACTCTGAATCAGCGGGCATAGGACTCCGCCTCAATCCGACTGTACCAATCTTAAGGCTTTGTGCTTCCCCCGAAGTAGACAGCGCAGCACGTGTTAGGAATAACCAGATGGACATTCATTTCCAGCCCAATGTTCTGAACACGAAGTCAACAGCCTCTTCAGGTGTGGATGCAGAGTACACGGAGTCGTTTCTCCGGTCGTCAATCTTGTCACCAGCGAGCCTTTGAGCCCAGCCTCCGGACGTTGCCAGCGCTACCAGAGGCTTCTCAGAGAACCATGCGATAGCCATCTCACTCAGAGTACCTGCACTGCCTCCGACTGCTATCACTGCATCACCCGACAATGCTACTAGGAAGTTCCTTCCACGGCCGAACCCTGATGGGATCGCGATGTCAACAAACCGATTGGCGTTCTTCTTGTCCTCAGATGGAAGAATACCGACCGTCACACCATTACGCTTCTTTGCCCCGCGACAGGCGGCTTCCATCACTCCTCCGAGGCCGCCACAAACAAGCACAACACCCCTTCTTGCGATCTCCTCACCTACTCTCTCTGCCAGCTTCGATGCAGTTTCGTCAGCCTCTGAACCGCCAATAACTGAGATAGTCCTTAGGGGCATTTATCATCCGCACTCTTCCCATTGATCGATGCGTGCGTCGCCCCGGTGGAGCTTGCTCTTTAGCATATTGTAGGCAGAAACCGGCAGTCTCCCGTCACGGACTCTCGCACCGGCCTCCTCCAATAGAGGCCGACGTTCCCAAGGGTTGAAGCGGCATGACGCGTCTTGTGGCCGGGAATTCGAACATCGGGACGCGCGACTTATCTGAGCTTCCACATCGCTGGGCAAGTCCCTTCTAACCAAGGCATTCAGTTTCGCCATCGTAAGAAGGGCTCGTGACCCGATTCTGTCACTTGACCATCCTTTGTCTAAACCCACTATACAGATCTGGGAAGTCCTCTTGCACTCGCCCATGCAATGTTCGCACACGAAGGAATCGAAGAACACGGACCCGGTTCTAAGGTCCAGTCTTGCAACACCTTCCCGGAAGGGAATGATACACTCCGACTGAGTAGCTTCGATGCCCAGTGAGAAACCCAGCTGCCTAATCTCTGCAATCTCCTCATCACTGTTCAGAGCTATTACGTGCTGTTCCGGTAGCGTCGCGAACTCGGGGCAAGCAATATCGTCAAGCAAGACAAGGAGCGGTGGATGCGAACCTGCCTCCTGCTGTTTGGGCAGCATCCCGGCAAGCATCTCAAGACTCTGAAGGACGGAATCGGCCCGATGAGTTTCTGGAGTCACTCCAAGAACAGAGCGCACGGTTGATGCCGCATCTTCTGTTGTCATCGAAGAGCCCACGAGTACCATCATCAGTGAGTCATAATACTCTGGTGAAAGGCGTTGAAGAAACCGAGGTAATCTGTCGAACTCGCTCTCACGCAGGACAATGACTGAGGATCGGGATCCTCTCATCAATCCCTTGGCCATGCTAGGGTATCTTTCCGTCTCTGGTATCAGCCACAGCTGTAGGGCAATATCACCAGAGTCACTCGCTATCCGCGATACTCCTATGCCAATCCCCAAGACCATGTATAGCTGATATGCCAGACTCGTACCAGATGCCCTGTTCAGATATCCAGCCTGAAGCGTGGGGCTACACCCCAAGACGAGCACCTTGTAGATCAGCCGGGTCCTTTTCTCAGAAGCGACGTCTGGACAACTCACATGTCTACCTAAGTCCCCTCGAAATAAAGCCTATTGGTGACCGCTTTTGTTCAATGACAGGTGGCACTGAGGCCTCTCCTTCCGGAATCTATCCCGGTGCAATTCAGGACTCGTCATAGTACTCCCAGCTGTCGTCTTCCTTGTCCTCATCGTCGAAAGACACGCCAATCAGTCCTTCGGTGTCCTCCGGCAGGACTCGTTCCAGAATACCATCCATCTCCCGCCACTCGCGATGCCTTCGCAACCTGCCCATAATTCCGGCCAGTGTGATCAAAGCAAAGGACAGGAAGCCGTATGCATAGAGTTCTGTCCTAGATGAGAATGCAGACGACGATAGTGCCATTGCCAGTGCGACAATTCCGCCCAGTATCAGAGTGTTCAGAAAACAGTCGCACCTGACACCGCTGCCCACGTGAAGTACTTCGAAGTCTTGCGGTTCAGAGCCCGGTGCAAGATTGAGGAAGTAGTTGAAGACTGCAGCAACAGCCACTCCAACCACAAGCAAGAGCTGAACAAGCATATCCACGATTATCCATCCTCATGTTGGTGTCGGAGTGCCTGCCTGAGGTTGTGCTATCTTCAAGTAGCTGAAACCATATTCTCCCTCATAGGATATCTCGGCACCCTCACTTGGAGTGATTATGAGCATCACGGAGCTGTCGCGCACGACAGACCCACTCGTCTTCTCGAGTTTGAAGTTGCCCTTTGCTAAGGCTACCTTGTGCCCGGTCTTCAATGCCCTCAACTCGGGCCGATCTGTCACGACTATCCCCACACGGACCTGGAGCTTTTCGTTCCTCACGACGAGAGTTTCCATGCCGCCTATCTTCTGGACAGACAGGACGTCCATCCATCCTACAAGTTCCTCTGGCAACTCCTTGAGAGGAATAGGACTCGACGATGTGGCAACTTCGATCGGAGGATAAGTCCCCTGAATCTCATTCAGAATGGGCGTGATCTGAAACGTATTCCAGCCCTTCTTGACAAACATCTTGAGTGCATGCTCGGCTATCTTCTCAAGATTGCTCTTCAGTCGATCGCTGGACGAAGAAGATATCTTGTATAGCATCAAGAAGGATGACAGTGTGCCCTCTTCTTTTCCGTAGGCGACTCCAATCTTGTATGCGTTTGCAGACATCTGCCAAGCGTTATCATGGTCATCAAACTGGATGCAGTACTTCGCGATGTCATTCAGCATAGAGATTGTCACTTCAGGATAGAGCAACTTCGTCTTTGTTAGCGAGAATCCACCCATGAATTTGCGTAGGATCTGCATGGTCACATACAGTCCCTCAGATGTGGCCTTCATGTCCTCCAGCCCAAGGCGTTCCAGCATGCTGTCGTAGAGTGAGTAGATGTAGTCAACCGACTCCCAGTCCTCTCTGATTATCGATAGCACGATCCTCACGAAGAACACAGACGCTTTCAGCTCCTCGTTAGTGATAGTCGCAAACATGAGAAGTCTGAAGGCTTCCTCACTGATGGCGAGTGCATCCTCGATACCTTGGCGTGTACCTCTGTAGAGATGGCATATCATTTCGAGATAGTAGAGAAACAGTGTTAGGTCAGATGCATGTTCTATCAGTTTGCTGTGGGTTTCGGCGTCATCAGTCAGTGTCGACACGATGAGAAGTCGCTCAATCTCGTTTTGGACCGCTTCTATCTCATTTGCCAGAGTGTCAAACCGGCCTGCTTTGAAGTCCTCGAACATCGCTGGGACGCCAGCCTTGATGTCCTCAAGAAAGTCTAAGATGAACAGAGGTTGACCTCTAGAAAGCTTCCTGTCAAGACCCTCCGACGGACGCTTCACCGAACGAAGGACTCTCATTGCATGGTCTTCGATGATGCGGATTCTCGTTACAGGGTCATATGACTCCTGTCGTGATATGCTGTACCGGACCTCCTCCGCGTAGATCCTATCGCGAATCGGTGTGAGCCTCTTCTTAGCCTCTGGGTCATCAGTCGACTCCATGAGTTCTAGGACAAAAGCAGAGCCCACAATGCCCTCAACATCTATCTTGAGGTCCTGAATAGTGTTGAGAAGCTTGAGGTCACTTGTGACGACTCGTGATTTCTTGACGCGCATTGCAGCAAGTATCAGAGACATGTCATTGGGCTGTGGGAGTGCACTCTCGGGTTTATGAATACTCTCCATGAAAGACTTGATGTCTTTGATGAGTGTTTCGTCGATCTGAACTATCTGTTCGACCTCCCTTCTGAGGTACCACCTGAGTTCCAAGAACACTTGCCTAGTCATCCACAGCTCGTAGCCAATTCGGTCGGCCGCTTCCTTGATGATCTGCATGTCCTTTGGTCTTTCGCTGAATCCTGAGATGAAGAAGTTCGCATCAAGGTATACGCGCATGACGGTTTCCGCTCCACACTTGGGTTTACTATCAACATATTTGATGGCGCAAGTCATGACCGGGACGGTCGATGAGGCAGGTGTTTTCTATTACTATCCAAAGGACAGGGTGTGACTGTCCTACGTGACGATGGACCCATCGTTTTCGCGGAAAAACATTGTGATTGCACGTTTTTGGACAGCCCTGATACCAAGCCGTGATGCGCCCGTCAAGAGACTTCTGAACGGCGTTCAGTCGACAGACTATCTAGGCCAAACAGGATATGTAGTTATATCGAGCTTGGAAAAGAGGTACGCCTTGGTGAAATCAATGCAGGACAAGTCGGCAATAGTCCTTAAGGCAATCAAGGATGCGAAGAAACCGCTCAAGGCCGGGGAGATCTCACAGATGACCGGTCTGAGCAGCGAGGAGGTCACCAAGATCGTGAAGGCCTTGATGAAAGACGGTAAGGCCAAATCACCATCGAGGTGCTTTTACTCTCCAGCCTAGAAGAATGATCCCGATAGGGTCTTCAACAGCTGCGTAGAAGTTGGACAATCTTGGACATTTTCGGGTAGGGGCTTGAATAGCTAGAGCCAGACATCTCTTTGAGGCTGACTCGACACATTCCAGCCCCAAGAAGTACGACCCCAGTGCCGTTTCTGGGAGGACAAAGACTCCTGTGTCCAACTTTGTCTAACTTACAATGAACGGTTCTGGACCCCACACATTCTGTGATTCGTGCGGGCCTATGAGCGCAGGTGACCGAAGAACTCAGCTATCGGTCCAGTCATGAAGTAGTCGAGGTTCATGATTATTCCAACTGAGTGAGCAATCCACAGGGCGGCTATCATCCACCTGTATCTGGACATCTCTTCAGGAGTCTTGAGCATGAGTGCAAAGGGAATGAACCACGAGTAGTACCATATCAGAACCCACGAGAAGCACATGAGGACAAGAGGGAGTGCAAATAGATAGACTGACAGCCAGCTTCGTGACCTGAGTCTGGGGACTGGCACCGGGATGCGATGCACAGTCCTTGTCTCCAAGACACAATAGAGAAAGGCTATGACCAGTGATGCAGGGGCGAGTAGGGCCAATGGGTTTGTGGCACCCAACCCTACGTAGAATGGGTTGGTTATGATTGTCGAGTAACTCGGGCTGTTTGACAGATGTGCAAGAAGAGATGTGTATCCCATTCCTGTCATGAGCAATGGCAGTGACAGGGCGGCCATAGACACGAAGAAGGAAATCGATGCCAGCGGGCCGGCGGCTGCAAACACAGGAAACGCGAGTACAGGATAGAGCTTTGTTTGAACTGCGACTCCGAGCAGAGCATTGGCCTTCAAGAGCGAGCCTCCCCTCAGGAGCACAATTGAAACAAGCAGAAACATGTCAGCCAATGGTTCCGCTTTGGCAAAACCAATCGAGTATCCGAGACCGAAAACGTAGTAGAGAGCTGCAAGCTGTCTGAACCACCTCTTATCCCAGTTCCCTTGACCGATGTACAGAAACAGCAGAACGTTGACGTGTGCAAGCCCGACAAGCACGATGTTCGCAATATAGTGACTTGGTCCGAATATCCCAGGTTCGATAAGAGCGAGAACAGCATAGAACAGAAGGGTGATTACTGGATACTCGTACGTCACGTTCAGCACGCCAGTCAGCATGTGGTCTGCAGGTGCGTGATACGTAACATTGAGGTCATGATCGGTGAGGCCATACACACCAAGACCAATCTGCCAGAACAACTCACCATATACCATGTTTCTATTACGGTCCCGCTGGATGATCACAGCATCGGAAACCGGCACCAGTAGTATACATATGACAAGGGACAGGACGGCATATCTCCTGTAGTGGCGGTACACCGCTGCAAAGGCGAGCTCCCCGGACATCTCAGGAGTTGTCTGAAGCCTCTGCTAATAAGTCGATTTGTAGCGGAGCAACGCCCTCGATTCGGTACAGTTAAATCGAGCCCAATCCCCGCTGCACCGCGCTCCGGAGAGACTCACATGCCCCCGCAAGCCAGAATCACAGTTTCAGACATGCTGAAGATAGAGTCGATAGCGATCATTGGCGCGTCGTCCAGGATGGGCTACTACTGGCCGCATTCGATGCTTCAGTGGCCTCACGACCTGAAGATTTGGCTAGTATCCAAGAGCGAGAAGGAGGCGCTTGGGCATCATATCTACCAGAACCTGTCAGAGGTCCCGGACAAGGTGGACTATGCAATCATTGCTGTGCCATACAAGCATGTGGCCCAGGTCGTGGATGAATGTATAGCCAAAGGAGTCAAGGGCGTGACCATATTCACAAGCGGTTACTCAGAGCTTGGCACCGAGGAGGGAAGGCAGAGAGAGAGGGAACTTGCTCAGAAGATTCGCAGTTCACCGATGAGAGCACTTGGTCCGAACTGTATGGGACTGCTATATCCGAAGCTTGGCATCGCATTCATGCCCACTATCAAGAGAGGGATTGGCAATGTCGGCTTTCTCTCACAATCGGGCGGCGTCGCCATAGCTACATACACGGCTGGCGTTGAGTCGGGCATGGGCTTCAGCAAGGTGCTCAGCTACGGGAATCAGGTGGATGTCACGGCGGCTGAGATCATCGACTATTTCGAGAGCGACCCGGAAACGGAAGCTGTGGGTGCTTACCTCGAGGGTGCCAAGGACGCCAAAGCCATGTTGGAGTCTCTAAAGCGCCTCGCGGCAAAGAAGCCGGTCGTTGTTCTAAAGGGTGGACGCTCCCAGGAAGGATCACGTGTCGTTTCCTCACATACGGGTGCTTTGGCAGGTAACAACGAGTTATGGAGTGCCGCATTCAGGCAGGCTAATGTGCCGACCGTCGTTACACTCGAAGACCTTGTCGCAACACTCAGCATCTTTTCAATGTGTCCAGAACCTCACTCAAACAAGGTAGGAATGATTGCCATTAGTGGTGGTACGAGTGTAATCTACACGGACCTGTGCGTGGAGAGAGGGCTAAGAGTCCCTCGTACCTCTCCCGAAACCATCGTCAGACTGAAGGAGCTCATAAAAGATGTCGGGACAGGACTCGGGAATCCAGTGGACATGGCTGCCGATTACTATCATGATCAGACCACGACCGAGGTCATTCGTCTAGTCGGTGCAGACCCCGAGTTTGACTCGGTCATTGTTGAGGCCGATGTTCACAACATTCATCAAGTTGCCACAATAATGGACGCAAACGATGTGATGCCCGACTTCTGGAGGGCTCTTGCGCGCGCGTCCCGCCAAGTAGTCGAGAAGGAGCAGAAGCCTGTTCTCATAGCTGTGCCTGAGGTGGCCTACCCCGAGCAGAGAACGATGGTATGGAATGCGTTTGTAAGTGAGGGCTTACCTGTGTTCAGGAACATAGGTGAAGCCGTTGGTGCACTATCGCGAGTGTGCGAATACTATCGCATCAGACAGATGCGGACTACCAGCGGAAAATGACTCAAAATGCAATGCACGTGCCCTCATGACATGGATGACTAGAGTCTCTCAGCCTGAGTGACTATGCTCTTGTACAGCTTATGAATGAACTCTCTGTCAAACTCGTTCTCCTCATTGAGCATGGCGTCCTGTTCACCTTTGCTGAAGTACTTCATTGACGCTTTGAAGAAGGTCTTGTCCTCCTTGGCTATGTGCTTCGGATAGAATTCTACGAGGCGCCTCATGCACTCAATGATGGTTTCAACGGCCTTGGTGTCACCCTGCAAGTAGATACTCTTTGCCTCGACAAGCTTCCTTGTGGTCGCTCTGCCCCAGATGTGCTCTGCAATCAGCTCTTCCATGACCCGCTTGTCATCAGGCATCAGATGCTTCTTCCTCAGATCGCGGAAAAGTATCTCTTCCTCCTTTCCGTGGTGACACCGATCAGCGTAGTTGCGAAGGAAGTCAACAGCCGTGTCAATGAAGACAGGGTCGGGCTTCCGCTCTCTGCCAACTCTGTCAACTTCTCTCTTCATCACAGCTATCATTCGCTCAATAAGCCTGTGCTCAACCATTAGTGGGCCAATGGGTTGAACCATTCTGTCATCTCCTCAGGAGCCACCGTGACATACCCTCCCGATATATAGGATGCGGCGATGGCTCAAGAGCGAAGTATGGTCAGATGGCCCTCCTAGCCCCACACGGCGCTGCATTTCTGGTACTGTAAATCTGATTAAACAAGGCCCACCATGCGGTTGAACTCCGTGATCAGGGTATCTATCTTGGGAGTCATCTGCCGGATGCCGCCCCAGTAGTTATCGTAGTCATGCCATTGTCGGTCCAGTTCCTTCACGTCAAACATCTGTTGCTCGATCCAAGTGAAGTACTTCAACTGGTGTATGCGTTTCCTGTCCAAGAGGGTCAGCTCCATCATGGCGTCAGTCTTCTGGGCCATGAGATGTCGGTGGTAGTCCTTGATGGCGTCCTTCGCTGCATACGGACCATGCGCATCTCTTGCCTCTTTCAACCGCGACTGATACATCGACATGGAGTCTGTGAACACTGTCATGATCACTTCGCTGTGTGTGAGTTCGTAGTACTTGGCGAACTTGATGGCCATCAGAACATTTGCAATGCTGGATATCCCCAGAAGGTCAAGCTTCGATACGAGCTTCTCTGGAACACCGACCTCGCGGATGAGGTACTCTCTTCCGGCAGGTTCGTTGAAGAGTCTGATGAGATTCATCGTGTCGTTGTCGTCGATCGCGATGACTAGGTCCGTGTTGCGAGTATTGTGTATCCAAGGAACGTGCTTGTCTCCAATGCCCTCTATGCGATGGGCACCATAGCCGTTCAGCAGTAGCGTCGGGCATTGGACGGCCTCACCAGCGGCGATTCTTGAAGATGGAAAGACTTGTTTCAGGTAGTCACCACACGCGATTGTGCCCGCAGAGCCCGTGGTCAGACAGACACCCCTGAAGCTACCCTTGCCAAGTTCGCTCTTGAGCACCTCTTCCATTGCATGACCAGTCACGTCATAGTGAAAGAGGTAGTTGCCAAACTCAGCAAACTGATTGAAGATGAAGACATCACTGCGAGTCCTCCGAAGTTCCCATGTCTTGTCGTAGATCTCCTTCACATTGCTCTCGCTGCCCGGAGTCGTGATTATCTCTCCAGCGACTGTCTTCAACCAGTCAAAGCGTTCCTTGGACATGCCCTGAGGTAGGATCGCAATGCTCTCACACCCAAGGAGTGTCGCATCATAGGCTCCGCCACGACAGAAATTGCCAGTACTGGGCCACACTGCCTTGTGTTTGGTGGGGTCGAACTGACCTGTCACCAGACGCGGCACTAGACAACCGAAGGTAGCACCTACCTTGTGCGACCCTGTTGGAAACCATTTGCCAACAAGTGCGATTATCCGCGCCTCCACACCTGTCAGCTCAGGTGGCAGTTCCACGAAGCTGGGAATCGGTGCGTAGAGACCTCCTTTCTCGGTCGGTTCATTCTTCCAAGTTATTCTGAAAAGGTTCTCTGGAGCAACGTCCCACAGACCTATGTTCTTCAGCTGCGACTTGACCTTGTCCGGGATTGTCTTAGGATCTTTGAGCTGGGCAAACGTCGGTATCACGATTCTCTTCTCCCGGCACCGCTGAATAGCCCTCTTGAGCTGTGCTTCGTTCTTGGTCAGGTCTATCACACGTTTCACCTCGTCTTCTGTCTGCCAATCCTTAGGATTCGTAGCTGGGTGTTGTCAGTCACTACTGACGCGAGGAATGGCAGTGTGTCTAACAAAAGGCTTGTGCCCGAACTGGTCATGCGCAGAGGGCCTTGTAGATGCACGCAGGCGCAGCCGTGCATCGGATGAACAAGGCTTTAACCGGAGTGCGACCCAAGCCGTGGGAACAACTAGCAGGTTAGAGGTTTTGTTACATCCCGTGGTGACCTTGGACCGAGGCTAGAAGGTGGTTATCGTATATGCCATCGAATCCAGAAGTGAAGCCAAGACGCGCATACCGCTTTGGTGGCGGTCATGCGGATGGCACTGAAACCATGAACAATGAGCTAGGTGGAAAGGGCGCAAGCATGGCGTCGATGACGCTTCTAGGTCTGCCCGTGCCACCCGGTTTCACGATATCGACCTCCGCATGTCTGGAGTACTTCAAAGACGGTGGCAAGATATCAGAAAGTCTGAAGCAGGAGGCACGCGAGGCCCTCAAAGACACCGAGAAGCTGATGGGCAGGAAGTTTGGTGACCCGAAGAACCCGCTCCTCGTGTCCTGTCGTTCGGGCGCCAGGCAGTCAATGCCCGGGATGATGGACACAGTACTGAACGTGGGTCTGACGGCAAAGACAATAAAGGGTCTCATTGCGGCGACAAAGAATGAGTGGTTCGCCTATGACAGTTACCGTCGTCTAATCACTATGTACTCAGACGTGGTGATGGAAAAGGCAGAGGGTGTCGACCGTGAGGAGGGCCAAGGGATCAGAGCCCGCCTCGACAGACTCATGCAAGAGAAGAAGAAGAAACGCGGCATTAAGACGGACACAGAACTGACTGTGACAGATCTGAAGGAACTGTGTGATCAGTTCAAGGCAGAAGTCAAGGCAGCCCTCGGCAAGGAGTTTCCCGATGACGCAGATGAACAGCTGTGGACTGCCATTGGGGCAGTGTTCAAGAGCTGGTTTGGTAAGAGGGCAGCAGCATATCGTCGTATCGAACATATCCCCGACGACTGGGGTACTGCCTGCACTGTTCAGGCAATGGTCTTCGGCAACATGGGGGAAACATCGGCCACAGGTGTAGCTTTCACGAGGAACCCCGCAACAGGTGACAACGTCTTCTATGGAGAGTGCCTGTTCAACGCACAGGGCGAAGATGTCGTAGCGGGTATCAGGACCCCGAACCCCTTGAATGAGGGCAGCAAAACAGAGCAGAACAAGCTTCTGCCCACTCTTGAGAATGAGATGCCCAAAGTGTATCAGGAATTATGCGACATTCGGAAGAAGCTTGAGAACCACAGCCTAGAAATGCTCGACATCGAGTTCACCATCGAAAAGGGCAAACTGTGGATGGTCCAGTACCGGGTCGGCAAGCGGACGGCAACAGCCTCTCTGAGCATCGCATTGGATATGCTCAATGAGAGACTAATCGATCCTGAAACAACAGTGATGCGCTTGAAACCGGAGCAGTTGACTCAACTCCTCTATCCCATCCTTGACCCAGCAGCCGAGTCGAAGATGAAGCCAATAGTGCAAGGACTACCGGCTGGTCCCGGGGGTGCTGTTGGCCAGATAGTATTCACGTCAGCTGACGCAGTGAAGTGGTCGAAGGAAGGAAAGAATCCGATTCTTGTGAGAGAGGAAACGAGCCCTGAGGACATCGAGGGAATGAGAGCTGCCGCGGGAGTCCTCACAGCGCGCGGCGGTATGACCAGCCACGCCGCACTCGTCACTCGAGGTTGGGGCAAGTGCTGCATTGTGGGCGCAGGGAGCCTGCAGATCAACCCCTCTGAGAAGACGCTAATCGTTGGAGGCAGGACGTACATAGAAGGCTCTTGGCTCAGCCTGAACGGAACCGCAGGATTCGTCTACGCAGGAATGCTTCCCACAATTGGAGCCAAAGACAATCCCAGGCTACAAGAGTTCCTGAAACTGGTCGACAAACATCGGACAATGGGCGTGAGAGCAAATGCCGACACTCCAAAGGACGCGAAGGCAGGAATCGATTTCGGTGCAGAGGGGATTGGACTGTTCCGCACGGAACACATGTTCTATGGTGAGGGATCAGACGAACCACTGTTCCTGCTACGCAAGATGATTATGAGCTCAACAGAGGCTGAGAGAAGGCAGGCCCTAGATGAACTTGAGCCATTTGTGAAGGACAACATCAAGGGTACGCTCGAAGTCATGAACGGCCTTCCTGTGACCATAAGACTGCTTGACCCCCCGCTTCATGAGTTCGTCCCGCAGAGCAAGATCGGCTTGGAGAAACTCGCGAATGCCCTTCACATCGATGTCGAGGAAGTACGCAAGCGTGGAGACGCCCTTCATGAGAGCAATCCAATGATGGGCCATCGGGGGGTTCGTCTGTGCATAACCTACCCAGAGATCCCAGAGATGCAGGTCCGAGCCATGCTGGATGCTGCGTCCGAACTCATCAGAGAGGGAAAGAAGGTCAAGCTCGAGATCATGATCCCTGTTACAATTGGAGCCCAAGAACTGCGTGTCATGAAGTCGATTGTCGACAGAGTGAGTGAGCAGGCCACCAGGAAACACGGCTTCAAGGTGGACTATGCGTACGGCACGATGATAGAGGTCCCTCGTGCGTGCATGCGTGCCTACGACATGGCAGAGACCGCTGAGTTCTTCTCGTTCGGTACGAATGACCTAACTCAGATGGGCTTTGGATTCTCCAGAGATGACATTGGCACTTTCGTGCCTGACTACCTCAAGCAGGGTATTCTCGTAAATGACCCGTTCCAGAGCATCGACAAGCGTGGAATCGGCGAACTCATGAAGATAGCCATCGAGAGAGGACGTGCTAGGAGACCAAACATAAAGCTCGGCGTGTGCGGCGAGCATGGTGGCGACCCGCGTTCAATCGAGTTCTTCTTCGAGATCGGGATTCAGTACGTTTCATGCTCACCCTATCGCCTGCCTATAGCCCGACTGACTGCGGCTCAGGCGGCCATTAGGGCGAAGCATCCCACAACTGCAGACTGAAGCAATGGATTATGCTCTGGCGTCATGGGCCAGAGCAATACCTCTTCTTTTCCGCTTAGAACTTGGGCAGTTCCTCGTACCTATGACATAGTATCCAGTGACCAAGTTCAACTTCTCTGTAGTCAGGCACACGCTGCTTGCACAGGCTGGTCGCGTACTCACATCGAGGATTGAAGGGGCAACCGGGCGGCGGATTGCTCATGTCGGGCGGACTGCCAGGAATCCCCCGGATAACCAGACCTTTCTCGCGGATCCTTCGTAGAACTTCCATTGTTGGATTGCTCATGATGAAGGCCCTTGTGAAGGGATGACCCGGAGACTTCAGGACTGTCTTGGCATCACCAAACTCCATTATCCGTCCTGCCGACATCACCGCGACTCTGTCGACCAAGTCAGCCATGACCTTCTGATCGTTGCTAATGAACAGCATCGATGTCTTCAGCTCCTTCCTGACGAGCTCGATTGCCTCGAGGACCCTGTGCCGAACTCCGGAGTCCATCCCGGTTGTAGGCTCGTCTGCTATCATAAGCGCCGGTCTTGTGATCATGGCCATGGCTATCAGTATGCGCTGGTCCTCGCCCATGCTGAACTGGCCTGGCTTGAAAGCCTTCCTTATGTCGACGTCACTAAGCTCAATCAGGTCCAGAACCTCGAGGACTCGCCGCATGACCTGACGCTCGTGCAGAGCCCTGTCCTCGTCGTGCGCCCACAGGGATTCAGCAGTCTGATAGTCTATCGTCATGTAGGGGTTCATCGACTTCCTCGATCCTTGAGGTACGTAGGTGATCTCGTTCCCCCTGATCTTCCTGTACTCCTTCTCGTCTAACTTCAGTAGGTTCTTTCCCTTGAACCATATCTGACCCTCGACGCCCGGTAGAGCCTGTGCCATCTCTGCAGAGGTCAGTCCCTTTCGCCTCGCCTCATCCCGAAGCTCCCACAGTTTCTTGGTCGACTCATCGCCCGACGATGATGCATAGTACCTTGATACCTTATCGAAGACACCCATTATCGCGAGAGCCACTGACGTCTTGCCTGCACCAGACTCTCCGAAGAGACCGACACTCTCTCCCTTCATAACGGTGAACGATACGTCCTCAACTGCTCTTACGAGGCCCTTCTTCGAGGTGTAGTACGCTCGTAGATTCTCGATTCGCAGAATCGGCTCGTTGTCAGCTGAGGACATGGGAAGCCGAGAAGGATGCATTGCTCATGAACTCTACGGCCGACGCATCTGTGACCCCAAGGTGCCAAGGCCCTAGTTCTTCTTACTCATGGACCACAAGGATTATACCGCCTGTGGCTTGCGCGTGCTGGAGCGCCACAGGATGGAGCACCTCAATAGATCTGCAATTGCCGCTTACCTGTCGTACGCAATCCAGTCGACAGGGCAGGCCATAGCTTGGCAGTTCGTGACGCACTTTGTCAAGCATGGTCTTCAAGTGGATTCGTTCCTCATCCTGACTCTGGTATGGTCCGCACCCGCCTTCGTTACGATGGGCGCTGTGAGTCTGTGGGGCTCCGTTTCGGACCGCGTGGGGAGAAGAAAACCCTTCATGGTGCTGGGGTTTGTCGGGTACTCGTCCACCTTCTTCTTCTATTCATTCGTGACCGATGTCGCGCAGTTCCTTGTCATAGCAATGGCAGGTGCAGCATTCTCTGCTTCAGCAATCCCTGCAGGCCAAGCTTATCTCACCGCAAGGACAGAGAAGAAGGGTGAGAGGCTTGGCTTCTTTCTGGTTGTCCAGTCGGGAGGCTGGTTCTTCGGAGCACTGGCAAGCGGTCTACTCTACAACATCGTGGGCATGCTTACCCTGTTCAGGGTTTCAGCCGCACTCTGTATGGCTGCAACTGCTCTGAGCTTCTTTGTTGTGAGAGACCTCCCTGTTGACAAGACTGTGGTGCGTCCCAAGGTGAGCTTCTGGGAGCTCATTGGAAGACCCGGAATGGCTCGCCTCGCACTGGCGGCATCTGTCAGCGCCATAGGCATCTATGCTGTTTCTTACGGTGTGGCAATCATAATCATTGACGAGCTCCATGGAGACGCTGCCTATGTCGGCTATGCGAACTCCGGTGCAACTCTCATCGCAGCTCTGATCACTGGCTATGTGGGCAGGCTCATTGACAGGCACGGGTCGACTCCAATCCTCGCTGCGGCGTATCTCTCCTACTGCCTCTATGCGGTGGGATTCGCGATTGCCACAGACCCCATGGTAGCCACGATCTTCTACATGTTGCCAATATACGCTCTGGCCCAGACCGGGGCCCAAGCCTTTGCTGCGAGGGTCTCGAGCGACGAAGAAAGAGGTACTGCAATGGGCATCGTCAACGCTGCCCAGAATGCCGGCAATGCCATTGGGCCAATTGTGGGGGGCCTCTTCGCTCAGTTTGTCTTCGCAGGTCTTCTCCAACCGGTATCGTGGGTGACTCTTTCACTCAACCTAGTGGCTCTGATGCTTGCATACTCTCTTTTCAACATCGAGAAACAGGCTCGGCGCAAGAAGGACTCGTTTCCTTCACCTGAGGCCCCAGCTCAACCCTCCGTCAATGTGGACGAACCTGTACCCTGAGCCACCCATCTCATCTTGGTACTGTTGAGCAAGCTTGTTTGAGAGAGGTTGTTGACGCACCGCCACTTTGAAATGCATGGCCTGTGACGATGTGCTCATGCCAGATGGATGCACCATAGGCGCTAAGGTTGTCGGCGCCAGGGCGTTTCTCTTCAAGAATAGAGACCTTGTGTACGAAGACTTCAAGGACTCAGCGATGTTCGACGATGCTGTCTTTGCTGTGACTGGAGTGAACATCGGCAGCGGCGCCAAGGCAGGTGTATCGATAGGTTTCAACAAGTGGGGTCTTGCTGCCTGCAGCTCAACGGTACTGATCAGACCTGCAGAAGCTTATGACTTCCTTCTCGAAGAGGTACTTAGAGGCGCTAGGACTCTTGACGATGCATATGGGATAGTTGCCGCATCACTCAAGACCGGCAAGCGGTATCAGTGGTGCAACTTCGCCATCGCAACGCTCAATGAGGTGGGGGCCATTGAGATTGGAGATGGCGTGTGTGACATTGAAAGAGACCCCAAGATGATAGCGCGTGCAAACCATCACAACAAGCTCTCGACCGGTGATCTCTTAGCCAAGGCCTCGCGTGAAGAGAGAGAGGCCGGGGGGCCACTGTATACGAGCGAGAGAAGAAGGCAGGCAGCGGCCAAGATGCTTGAATCAGCCAAGTCAGTCGGCGACATCATAAGCATACTGAGCACACACACTCCTGGGAAGGGGTTTGACTCGATATGCCGCCACAGGACGCGAAAGGCCGGCGAGGACAAGCTCATGGGGGAGACTACGTACGGCTACATTGTGGAGATGTCGAAGGGCAAGACCGGTGGCATCGAGTTCAGAATGCATGTGGCACAGGGCAATCCATGCAGCAACCCATTCAAGGAAGTCCGCATCGACTTCGATTCGTCGCCGCAACAGAAGGAGAGAGTAGTGAAGGAGTTCCCGTGAGGTGATGTGATGAGCCAAGGCAGACTGGAGCAGGCGTTGCACGGTGTCTCCGTGACCACAGCGACACCCTTCACTCGTGATCTTTCGGCCATAGATGCTGATGGTATAAGACGGAACATGGAGTTCCTTTTGAAGGAGGGAATACGTCTTGTTGTTCCGTGCGGTAACACTGGTGAGTTCTATTCCTTGTCGGAGAAAGAGTGGTTGCAGGTTGTCAAGGCAACCCTAGACGCATCTCGAGGGGGCATGGTTGTCATGCCCGGCGTCGGCCACTCTATCACGACGGCAGTTGACATGGTCCGGCAGGCGGAGTCGATGGGGGCTCAAGGAGTGATGGTAATGTACCCCCAGCATGTCTTCAGCTCAGAAGAAGGTGTGCTCAACTACTATCGTAGGATACTCGATGCTTCGAAAGGCGTCGACGTAGTCCTCTACAAGAAGGGACCGCTTCTGACAGACGCTGTCCTTAAGGAACTGATGACATACAGAAACCTTGTCGGGATCAAGTATGCCTTCGGCAGAGTCGTCGACTTCGCCTATTCGGTTCAGATGCTTGGCTCGAGTGTCATATGGTCTTGCGGGACCGCGGAGAGGTTCGCTCCGTTCTATTGGCTTGCCGGTGCTCGTGCATTCACCTCTGGCTTGGCGAACTTTGCCCCAAGGATATCTCTACAGATGTATCACGCGCTAGTGGCTGGGAACTATGAAGAGGCAATGACGATCCAAGCACTAGTCACGTCCCTCGAGAATCTGCGAGAGGGGAGAGGGACTGCAAACAACGTGCCAGTTGTCAAAGCTGTCATGGACCACCTTGGACTTGCAGGCGGCGAATGCAGGCCTCCAATACATTCCCTGAACCGGACTGAGAGAAAAGCGGCAATCGATGCGGTCACAGAATGGGCCCTCCGCAAGTAGTGACTCGCTCTGGCGTCCTCACTCGATGCCTGTGCGATGCCAATCGAGAATGTGTGCTGCCCATCCACAGACTCTTGAGATTGCGAACATGTCTGTGTTGAGCTCTGCAGGAATGCCGAAAGTTGAATAGACCGCAGCGTTGTACAGATCTACGTTGGGGTAGAGCTTCTGCCCCTTCAGCTCGAATAGAAGTCGACTTCCTATCGTGGCCACAGCCTCTGTGAGTCTGAACAGAATCTCCCTGTCGGTACCGGCTGTCCGCCTTTGGAGAATACCTCTGAGGACGTTAGCTCTTGGGTCCATAGCTCGGTAGACTCGATGACCCATCCCAAAGACTCTCTCACCGCGCTCGATCCTACTTCGAAGATACTCCTCGGCTCTCTCAGGAGACCCCATCTCCTGCATCATCAGCATCGCCTGTTCACCCGCTCCATGGTGTAGAGCTTTGGAATGCTCCTCAAGAGCTGCGGAAAGAGAGCTCGATACTGGTTCGCCTGACTGCATCTTCTCCTCCAGAACGTTAAGAGACGGGTTCTGAGGATCATCCAGATGGAGGATCAGGCAGGTTTCAAAGTCCTTCAACACATCTCCGATATTGCTGATGCCGAGCATCCATAGTGTGTTTGCACCATGGCCCAGTTCGCTCCGGGGTGATATCGTTTCCAGGCCGTGTGCTCGCCGCCACTTTGCGGCCACTACAACTGGAAACACCGCGACAAGGAGTAGAAGCTCATGCTCAAGGTCAAGCCCGTACCTTTTGCCAATGTCATCCAGATTGCCCACAAGTCTGTCCAGAGGACTTCGGCCTCCAAGATTGTCCGAGGGCAGCACAGATGGAAGGATAGCCTTGCCCTGCGATCTGCCCAGTCGCATCTCATCGGTCAGGTGCCTCAGCTCATCAGACGAGGGCGGCGATCCATAAAGAATGAGGAACAGAACAGCCTCGAAGCTGCTCGTCCTGGAAAGCTCTGTGGCATCCACGCCCCTGAAGAACAGACGGCCCTGAGTCGGGTCGATTCGACTGATCGGTTCCAAGACTAGAACACTACTCCAGTGGATCTTTCATTTCGGGAGATGAATCAACATAGAGTGCTAACTATTACAACTACGTTTCGGCCGAATTCCTATTCCCACTTGGTACCGCGGGCCATGATGATACAGGAAACGGTGACAACTGGCTCTGGGAGAAACAGAGGGGGCGAAAACCGGCCACTCGGGAGTGGTATTCGCGCCCCCAAACCAGTGGATAGAACGAGGCTTCATAACTATTCAGCCACGGAGCCCTACTGGAACTGCTGCTTGACCGGGGAACCGAATAGCAAGAGCAGCGTGATAATGGAGAGAGCTATGCCCAGTATTCCGAATTCCAGAGGAGCGAACAGGTACAGGACTATCGCAGCGATATTGAGGATGACTGCGTAGTTGTACATCTCCTTTTGCAGATTCTTAAATCCCATGGCAACCCACAGAGCCGCAATTGCCATAATGGCGCCGAGTGCAGACAGGGCATTCTCCCATAAGTAGAGGCCAATGGCTGCTGCAGCTAGTCCATTGATCGCGTTTATGATAAGGAACACGACGACGAGCATCACTTGGCTATTACCTTTGGTTTCTGCTACTCCTATTTCTGACAACTTCATCACCCAGTTTTGGTCTAGCACAAGATGGCAAATTCAGACCATCTAAGCAGGCACGGCTTTCAACTCTGTGCAATATGAGGCTTGCCGTCATATCGACAGGATGCAATCAAGAGAAAGAGTCAGACGGGCGCCGCATGCTGTGCAGCTTCCCGTCGAGGTGAAATGCGGAGATACTACATCTTCTGCGCCATCAGGCCAGCCATATCGGCAAGCCTTGCTGAATAACCAGCCTCGTTATCGTACCATCCATACACTTTCACCATGTCACCCACAATCATCGTCAACAGTGAGTCAAAGATACATGAGTGCGTATCACCAATGAAGTCCGAAGAGACCAACTCCTCATCCAAGTAGCGGAGGTAGGGCTTCATTGCTGGTGTTTCTGATGACTTCTTGAAAGCGGCATTGACAGTTTCGACGGTGGCCGGCTTTTCAACGACAACACTGAGATCAGTCAGCGACACATCCAGAACCGGGACTCTTATGGCGATGCCATTCATCTTGCCAGCGGCTTTTGGATAGACGAGTCCTATGGCCTTGGCAGCACCAGTTGAGGTCGGGATGATGTTCCAAGCAGCAGCCCTCGCTCTTCTCAAATCGCTGTGCTGAAGATCGAGGAGCCTCTGGTCGTTTGTCACAGCGTGTACCGTTGTCATCATGCCCTTGACTACGCCGAAACCTTCGTCGAGTATCTTCACCATCGGTGCCAGACAGTTTGTCGTGCATGAAGCATTTGACACAATGTGGTGTTTGGCGGGGTCATACGTGCTGTCATTCACGCCCATCACGAACGTGGGCATATCACCCTTTGCAGGCGCACTGAGAATGACCTTCTTGGCCCCGGCAGCAATGTGCTTCTGGCAGTCCGCAGTGTCCCTGAATACACCTGTGGACTCAACCACAATGTCGATGTTCATCTGCTTCCAGGGCAGCTTTGTTGGGTCCTTCTCTGAGAGGACTTTGACCTCCTTGCCATTGACAGTGATGCTCTCCTTGGTGGACGTGACCGTGCCGTTGAACGTACGCATGGCAGTATCATACTTGAATAGATGTGCCAAGGTCTTGGCGTCCGTCAGGTCATTGATCACAACAATCTCCAAGTTCTTCTTACCTAAGGCTTGACGCATGAACTGGCGTCCAGTCCGACCGAATCCGTTGATAGCAATACGCGCAACCATTGCGATGCACCTACTTGCATTAGCTCGTTGCCATAGAGGTCAAGGACCTGTGCTATATCTCTTATGCAGTGGCGAGAAGACACTTCTTCCGGCGTGGTCAAGCCGACCTAGTTCGTGTCCGGGGCACAAGCTCTGTCGCGGCATGCCTGCTCGTAGCGCTTCATTCCAACATAGTAGAGCGGTATCAGGAGGTATCCACTGACGCCTACGAGAACAAACGGGGCACTCGGACTGACAAGGTCCCAAAGAACACCACCTGCGAGCGGCCCAGCGAATCTCGCAGTCCCCAGTGCAGCTTCAAACCTGCCAAAGCCCTCTCCTGCCCTTCCTTCGTATGCGGTCCCAAAGACGGATGATATGACAACGTAGGCCAACATGGTAGTGATGCTCTGAATGGTGAAGAGAACTGCGATCAGCAGTAGTCCGACGCCTGCCTCAGTCAGGACCCAAAGCTGGGGAAAGATACTCACCAAGAACGCGGCGACGTTCGGTATGGCAGCCAACAACAGTGACGAGGACGAGCTGACCACGACTGCCGCAGCCACGATTCTCACTCTGCTTGAGTGATCTGCCAGTCGGCCCATCCTTCCTCCGAGGACACCGGAGAAGAGCCCACCGGGCAGATACACGAGTGCAAGTACGCGTATGTCAGGATTGAACACACTGATGATCAGGAGTTCAACGAACGGTCTCATAAGCTCTGCAATGAATGTGTCAATGGAAGCGGCTGTAACCAGTGCCACGATGCCTGTGGCAAAAGCACCGCCAACACCGAAGTATGATGAAAAACCTGCATGCACCTTCATCGGAGGCCGATGCCAGACAACAACGAAGCCGCCTAGCAGATTCATGGCCGCATAGAACAGGAAGACGTAGGGAACACCGAAGTAGAGCAGGATTATGAAGCCGGCGAAGGCACCCATGACGCTTCCTCTGGCATTGGCAGCTTCGCGTCTGCCAAATGCCTCAGACCTGTTCTGGCGGGCAACACGCTCCGATATCTCTGAATCACTCCCCACCTGGTAGAATGCAGCACCAAGACCCCAGAGCAGGCTATTCACGATCAGTAGGTTAACAGATGCGATGGCGATAGCCGCCGCCATGCCGACATAAGAAAACCCGCGAACACATGCTCCTGCACAGATGCATTCCCGTGTCAATCCCCGAGCCGCTGCCTTGCCTGCAATCGGCGAGAACAGTGCATAGCCAAGAGTCAGAAGTGAGAAGACTAGAGCCACCTGTGTGGCCGATGCACCCATGTATCCGTAGGCAACTATGGGAAGAAGAAACGAGACCAGAAAGAAGCCAAGGCTGCAGTAGAAGGCCGAGCGATATACTGATTTCAGACTCGACCAGTCACTGGTCTTGGATAGGTCTTCCATGGTGCGTCAGACGGCCGACCTTTGGGCTGAGGATATATCTCTATCTTGTGACGCCATTTCCTAACGCTTATTAGAAAAACAGAAGTCACTCTGCTCGATTGCTTGTCAGGAGGACAAAGTATGAGCGAACACAGTGTACACTTGTGCGAATACGCCAAGCACCATAACGTGGAAGATATGAGAAAGATAGTCAAGGACCCCAAGTTCATCTGCGAGGTCTGCGGCAGGGCAGCCAACAAGAAGGACAACCTCTGCAGACCAGTGACTCTCTAAGAACTAAGGCGCGCTGGTTTTTCCGGCGACTGCCGCAATGCAGTTGTGCTCGTAGGCTAGCCCTCTTGGACTAGCCTCCCTCTTCTTTTGCTCTTCTTGGCATCTCACGTCGTCCGTTCCGGCGACCGCAGTATATATGACCCAGACCATTCCTCCAACTCGTCGGAAGAGTCCATGATTGAAGATGCCATTGCCTACGTTGATAGGACCATGAGCAGGTCCGTTCAGGATCTCAAGAAACTATGTCGCATCCCCTCTGTGGCCGCCAAGGGTGAGAGAATGACGGAGGCCGCAGATCTTGTCGAGAAGATGCTGAGCGAAGTTGGCTTCGATACTGGGATGCACGAAACGCCAGGCGCACCGATTGTCACAGCGGAGATGAACACGGGCAAGAAGAGAACTCTGCTCTTCTATGACCATTACGATGTGCAGCCAGCAGAACCCCTGGATCTCTGGGAGTCGCCTCCTTTTCGTCCCGAGATACGCGAAGGGCGCATCTATGGCCGCGGTGTAGCAGACAACAAGGGCGACTTCACATCTAGGGTATGGGCTATGAAGGCGCTCAGAACTGCACAAGACGAGTTGCCGGTCAATGCCAAGTTTCTAGTGGAAGGCGAAGAGGAAATCAGCAGTCCGCATCTGCCGGAGTTCGTTCGCGGCAATGCATCGTTCCTGAAGGCCGACGGAGGAGTCTGGGAGTTCGGAGGCTCAGGTCCAACCGGAATCCAAGAAGCATGGCTGGGACTCAAAGGGATCCTTTACGTGCAGCTGGAGGTGCAACTCCTGTCTCACGACGCCCACTCAGCGAACGCTTGCGTGCTGCCCTCTGCGGCCTACACACTTGTGCATGCTCTTGAGTCACTCAAGGACAAGAACGGTCAGATACTCATTCCGGGTTTCTATGATGGTGCAAGGGGTCTGTCAGCAAAGGAACTCGATATGGCCAAGAAGGTGGACCTGTCGGAAGAGGTAATCAAAGAACACTATGGCATCACCGAGTTTGTAAACGGCATGACAGATATGGAAGTCAAGCAGGCCTACTACGGAGGACCGACGTGCAACATCTGTGGCCTAGATAGCGGCTGGCAGGGCAAGGGTTCGAAGACAGTTTTGCCAGCCAAGGCCTCGGCCAAAATAGACTTCAGACTTGTCGAAGGAATGGAGCCCGAAGACATCCTCAAGAAGCTCAGAACGCACTTGGATGAAAAGGGCTTCTCTGACGTCAAGATAGCGTGGCATGAGGGCTATCCGGCGGCCAAGACACCGGTTGACCATCCGTTTGTGCAGCTGATTGCGGAGGCAAACCGCAGGGTGTATGGTCATGACCCCGTTGTTCACATCACGTCGCCTGGTTCTGGCCCACTGTACCTGTTCAAGGACAAGGTGCCCATGGTGTCCATTGGGTGCGGCGACTTCTTCTCTCGCGTTCATTCTCCGAATGAGAGCATCATCCTTGACAACTACCAGAAGACAATGAAGCGGATCGTGTACATAGTAGACGAGATGACTCGCTGGTGAAACGGTCGAGCCAGATGATGACATCTATGTGGCCATGCGATTCGTCATATCATGTAATGCAATGCATGAGAAGGCAGCCTGCATCTGAGAGGATGAAATACCATATCCAGATAGCGGACAGAACCTCGAGCGTGAGCAGCGCGACCCGCCCAGTGTGGTTTCCAAGACAACCTTTCTGAGCGGGTCACACACTATGGTATCGTGTTTCCTTTCTGAAAGACCTAAGGCAATGGTGGTCGAACCTCAAGCTGCTGTTCCCACTCGACGATGAATCCATAGTCTATGTTGAGTTCCTTAGCAGGCTCGACAGCGGCATTCCACTCGATGACACCAAGCTCGAACTTCTCGTACGCAAGTGAAGGTGTCTGAAGAGTGACAGTGACTTTGTCACTGCTACTGTATGGAATACGGTCCACTACCTTGATCTCTGTCTTCTCCTTGGCGAAGTTCTTGAACGCAAGCCGATACTTGTACTCACGTCTTCTTTTTCCTCTGGAGATACCGGCCTTCTCGGTGTCCTTCAAGACCAGCTTCTTCTCAGCCTTGACATCATAGGCATTCCTGGTACCCAGACGGAACTTCTCCCTCGGCGCGACCATTGCCAGACTGGTTTCACCTATGAAGTCGCCACCGACATAGACCTTTGCCAGACCGGGCAGGAGTACAGAATCGCCGTTCACAATCTCGTCTTGAGCGACAACTTCCTGCATTGCATACGCATTCCAGTAGTGAAGCCGCCTGCTATCGAAGGTTTCCTCCATCAGAGTGATTGGGTGAGGATCCGTCCCGGACGCGATGGTGACAGTTCCTGGTAGCTCGTACACAGTTGTGCCGCCTAGCGTTTCTGAGGCTTCTGCATAGCGTTCGAGCATTGGCTCCTCAAGTGCTTCGGGTTCTGCCTCTTCCTTGAGTTCCATCTCGCCCGGTCTTCCCTTGAAGGCTCGGGCTCCTCCTCCCCCTATCGTTAACCTTCTAGCCGAGGAAACCGAGGAAGCAACTCCGTAAGTGGCTGGACGATAGACATCGATCTGGAACGGTTCTGCCTTCACAGCTTCGGCCGGCCTAGCGGAGGCAGTCGAGACAGTGAGAGACACGTCGCCCCAGTCTTCTGAGGTCTGATTTGCTATCATCGCAATCCTTCTGACACGAGTCTTCTCGTCAGCAATGTCAATGTCATAATGAGGGGCCCAACCAGCATAGCTGAGCTGGTAGGTTACACTCAGACTTGCCTCAGTTTCTTCCAGGGCGTTAAGCGTTACCTTGACCTCGGTGATTGTTTCCGTACGCCGCTCACCTTGGATCCTGCTCATGTTCATCTGTGCGGCTGCCTGCTTTGCCTCGACGTCCCTCAGCTCTTCCTTTGCGTCTCTGATTCTCTTCTTCGCGTCGCGCAGCAGCTCGAGCGAGGCCTTGTCCATCTGAGTCATCTGTTCCATCTTTGACTCTTTGGCCGCGTACCACTTGCCAAACTCTGAGAAGAACTGCTTGCTCATTACCGTCAACTGGGTGACCCGGGACTCTTGGTATGCAATCAGATCGGAGAGGCTCTGCTTCCGCCTCTCAAGCTTCTCCAGTTCTGCCTTCAGGTTCTTCAAATCACCTTGTGGCTCAAACGTGAACTCCCTCTTCTTGACATCTATGCCTTTCAGTGCGGCAGCTCCCACTCCTTTGACCCGGAAGCTATCGTCCTGAGCGAACCTCGTAATGCCCGAGATGAGGAATACCTGCTCTCCTGGCGAAGCATGAGCGCTGCCGGTCCTAGTCACTCTTGCGCCATCTCTGAACACGGTCACACTGGAAACCTTTGTGTCTAGATTCGTCGTCATCTTGATCACCTCATGGCAAGGGAGGGCTTATCGTGATGCCCTTTTCCCAGAGAACCTCAAAGCTGTATTCTATCTGCTTCTTCTTTCCGCCCTCGATGTCGAGTACCCATTTCATGACACCGAGCTCTCTACTCTCCAACTGAAGCTGGTCCCAGTTGCCTTTGACCTCAATGGCCGGGTTCAGACTGTGTGGGACTCTATCAAACACCTCAATCTTGATTGGCCGCTTCGCAAAGCTCTCGATCTCAAGGCGATATGTGTATGCCCGTCTCAGTTTTCCTCGCGTTATGCCTGCCTTTTCCACCTCACGTGCTACAAGTTTCTTCTTGGCTTTGACATCGTAAGCAACACGAGTGCCGATCTTGAACTTCTCCCGAGGAGAAACCTGTCCGACACTTGCCTCACCTATGTAGTCGCCTTCTGCATACACCTTGACCTTGCCTGGGAGAATGACAGCATCACCGTTTGTTACCTCATCCTGTGCGACTGCCTCTGACATGCCATCGGTGTACCAGTAGTGAATGGTGGCTGACTTGAGCTCCTCTTCAACTAGGGTCACCGGGTGCTGATCATTGTCAAATGGGACAGTAATGCGACCCGGTAGTTCGTAGACCGAAATGCCAGAGGCCAACTCCGAAACCTCCGCAAATTCATCAGCCATCGGCGGCGGCTTAGGGGCAGGAGGAGGCATCGGTCCGGCAGCCATTGCCATGGGAGCAGGCGAAGGTCTTGCCTCTGGCTTGGCCATCTCCTTCCTGACGGCTTCACGCCGGCGACGCTCTTCCTCGGGATCGTATGCAGTGATGTAGAATGGAGCAGCCTCGACCGCCTCTACAGGCTTCGCAGTCGCTGTTGAAACAGTCAGGACAACCTTGTCCCATGACTCCCTCGTTCTGTTGCCAACCAGTGCAACTCTCCTGAGCTTGCTTGCCCCGGGAAGCAGGTCAACATCATAGCTTGGTGTCCACCCGGCACCGTTACACTGGTACGTGACCTCCAGCTCGACTTGTGCCTTCTTGGTCACGTCAAGAGTGATCTCTACCGCATGAAAAACTTCGGTCCTCTTCTCTGCCTCCACTCGACCCAGATTCATCTTCACAACTGTTATCTTGTCGTCAATGTCCCTCAGCTTCTTCTCTAGGTCCCTAAGCTTTCCTTTTGTGTCTAGGACTGCTTTGCCAGATACAGCGTCCATCTCGCTGAGCTGAGTAACCTCTGCCTCGTTGGCTGCGAAGAGAAGACCAAAGTGACCTGCGAATTCTGCGTTCATTGCGCCAAGGTCTGTCAAGCGGCCATTGCACATCGTAATCTCGTCAGCAGTGGCGCTGCGCTCCAATTCGAGCTTCCTCATCTCGTCAAGAAGCGGCTTCGCGTCGCTCTTGGGTTCGTAGACCTTTGTTGTTCTTCGAACATCGATGCTCGAGAGAGTTGCAGGGCCTGAACCCTTTACCCTGAAGCTGTCTTCACGTGCCAGTTCAGTGATCCCAGTCACCAGAACCTTCTGGGTGCCAACATCCAAGGGCACCTTGCCTGTGCGAGTGACTCGGGCACCGTCCCGGAAGACAGTCACTCGGGATATGTCTGTGCGTACTTCGGTCAAAGAGGACCTCCAGCCCAGCGGTCGGGCGCCCTGCATTTATGTTTTGGGTGTTCAACAGCTGCGTAGAAGTTGGATGATCTTGGGCATTTTCAAGTAGGGGCTTGAATAGCTCGAATCAGACATCCCTTTGAGGCTGACTCGACACATTCCAGCCTCAAGGAGTACGACCCCAGTGTCGTTTCTGGGAGGACAAAGACTCCTGTGTCCAACTTTGTCCAACTTACAGTGAACGGTGCGTCACTATGCAGTAGCATTGGCCAGCTAGGACAGACGAAGGAAAAACGAGCAATGATTCTGTTCAGTACAGATGGCAGGCAACCTGACGCCCGTCCCCCAGGTCCTTCAACTCAGGTTCCTCCAGTGGGCATTTGTCAAACGCCTTCGGGCATCTTGGGTTGAACCTGCATCCGGGAGGAGGGTGGATGGGGCTCGGTATCTCTCCCTGCGGAATGGCCTCAGGTCTCTTCGCCTTGGGGTCAGGAACGGGGATTGCAGACATGAGACCTTTCGAGTAGGGATGTAGAGGGTCTTCATAGATTCTGTCCCTGTCAGCTATCTCTACGATTCTCCCCAGATACATCACGGCAATGCGATTGCAGACATGACGAGCAGTCGCAAGGTCGTGTGATATGAACAAATATGTCAGGTTCAGTTCACGCTTCAAGTCCAACATCAGTTCGAGGATCTGGGCCTTAATTGAAACATCAACCATAGCCACAGGTTCGTCGGTGACGATGAACTCAGGCTTCAGGATAATGGCCCTTGCAAAGACGACTCTCTGTTTCTGACCACCACTCAGCTGATGTGGTAGTCTATCATAGAAGGTGTTGGCTGGAGTCAGGCCAACCCTCTCAAGGACTTCCTCTGACATGGCCCTTCTCTCAGAAGGTGTGGCAATGCGCTGCAGTCTCAATGCATCTGCTACTGCATTGCCAACGGACATCCTCGGGTTCAAAGACGACGTGGGGTCCTGAAATGTGAACTGGAACCTGCGCTTCATCATCCTGAGTTCCCGCCCATGAAGCGGCGCGATATCCTTGCCGTCGAAAAGTATCGCCCCCTCGGTTGGCCGAACCAATCGTACACAAAGCCTGCCCATGGTTGTCTTCCCAGAACCGCTCTCTCCAACGAGTCCGAGGACTTCGCCCCTGTCAATGTCGAATGAGACACCATCGATTGCCCTGACGAACTCTTTCACTCCTGAAACCATGGTCTCAATGAATCCTCTCTGCACCGGGAAGTACATCTTGACGCCCCTGACTTCGACAAGTTTCATTAGCTAGCCTCCGTCATACAGATGGCAGGCCACGAGGCCGCCTGTGCCGCTGCGGACGAGTTGAGGATTCACCTCTCTGCATATCTCCATGACATGAGGGCACCGTGGGTTGTACATACATCCTGAAACCGGCCGGTTGAGATCTGGTGGAGCCCCAGGAATCCAAGACAGCCGCTTGTCTGGTTTGCTTACGTCCGGCACTGATTCGAGGAGCGCCTGTGTGTAAGGATGCTGAGGGCTCTCGAATATGCTGTTTGTGTCAGCCACCTCAACAATCCGTCCTGCATACATGATAGCTATGCTATCTGCAGTCGAGGCCAGCACTCCGAGATTATGAGTTATGAGTATCATTGTGAGATTGAATTTCGCTTTCAGCTCAGCAACTTGTTTCAGAATCTGTGCCTCGACAATCACGTCCAACGACGTTGTGGGTTCGTCTGCAATCAGTAGTTTCGGCCGAAGCGCAAGGCCAAGGCCAATCATGACTCTTTGACGCATTCCGCCACTGAACTGATGTGGATAGTCCACCACACGGTCCGGCAAGATGCCGAGGCCCTCTAGGATCTCTTTGGCGCGCTCAATGGCCTCCTCCTTTTTGATTGTGGGGTCGTGTGCTCTCATTAGCTCCTCGAAGTGCTTGCCAATCGTCCGCATCGGGTTCAACGAGGTCATTGGGTCCTGAAAGATGTAGGCGATTTGACAGCCACGAAGAGATCTCATCTGATTGTCATTGAGCTCCATTAGGTTCGTCATGCCCTTTCTAATGACACCCCCGCCGCACACTATCTCTCGGTCGATATTGAGGCTGATCTCCCCGCTTGCTATCTGACCCGGATAAGGAACAAGACGCATTATGGCTCTTCCGAGGGTAGACTTTCCGCAGCCAGACTCGCCGGCCAAGCCCAGCGTTGTGTTTTCTTCGAGGTCAAGTGATAGATTGTTGACACCGTAGGCGGTTCCTCTCCTAGTCTTGTATACAACGGAAAGGTCGCGGATTCTGAGCAGCTCTGTCACAGTGATCACTCCCTCAGCTTTGGCGTCAGTATCTCGTTGAAGCCCTCCCCCGCTAATGTGAACCCAAGTGCCAATAGCACTATCATCAGACCGGGGAATGTGATCACCCACCATGCTCCCACTATGAGCTGTCCCCATCCGAAGCTGAGGTCCCAACCCCAATCAGGCACGTTGATGGGAAGACCCAGACCAACGAATGTCAGGCCTGCTGCTGTGAGAATAGCATCGGCGAAGTTGATTGACATTACAACGACGGCGGAGGGGAGGATGTTGGGCAGGATGTATCTGAGAAGGATTTCTCTACTCCGTGCACCCATCACGATTGCAGCTTCGACATAGGGAAGCTCCTTCACTGTGAGCACTTGACTCCGGACTACTCTGAAATATGAAGGGATATAGACAAACGCGATTGCAAGCGCCATGTTCACGACCCCAGGTCCTAGCATGGCAGCTATGGCAATAGCAAGAACGAGCCCTGGGAATGCATAGATGCTGTCCATGAACAGACAGACTGCACGGTCGGGTAGACCACCTCTGTACGAGGCAGCTAGGCCCAAAGGAACTCCGATGGAGAAGCAGACCACAACAGAGAGTACAGCAACTTGGAGCATTATCGCTCCACCGGCGATCGTTCTGCTCAGCAGGTCCTGACCCAGAGCGGTCGTTCCCAGGGGAAAGCCCGGAGAGGGGGGTGAGAGCAGGGGTCCCACATTCAGTTTGGTTGGGTCATAGGGTACAATCCACATGGCGACCGCAGTCATGTAGACTATTCCAGCAACGATGAGCAATCCCGCTTCCGCGATCAAGCCCGGAGTGCCACGTTCCTTGAGAGTACGATGACCGTCATAAACGAGGACCATCACGAAAGCCAGAACCAGCCCTCCAATGAGAATGGCATTCCACAGCAGCATTGGCCGAAGAGGCGTGATGAAAAGGCAAAGCAACATCACAGCCAGCGAAAGACCTACACATACTGTGACCAGAATGAGTCTTCCGACAGAACGCTTCACGCTACCCGCCGCGACCCTGCGCTTCTGGAGAACATAGGTGGCCATCATGATAATGGCAAACAAGAAAGTCCCTCCTACAACCTGAATGCCGACTTGACTGCTAGAACTCAGTCCTAGACCTAGGAGAGCAACTATGAGAGAAAGGGCCAACACTATGACAAAAACCAGTACGACCAGTGACTTTCGCGACCTTTCCCTGACACCATCGCGCAGGACTCCCATGCTTAGGAATATGCCGTGTACTAACTTGTCTCCGGTCATTGCACAACCTCCTACAGCCTGATACGAGGGTCAAGGTACGCATAGAGCACGTCGACGACCAAGGTGACAATAGTCACCAAGATGCCGAAGAAGACCACGACTCCCTGAATCGCAGTGTAGTCTCTATGGTATATTCTCTGGACCAAGTAGGTGCCGAGTCCGGGCCAGCTGAAAGTGGTTTCAGTGAGTACGGCTCCTGCCAGCAGGGCGGCGAATTGCAGTCCTATCATCGTCAGGATCGGCAAGAACGCGTTCTTCAATGCGTATCCATACGTGATAGTGCTTTGTGATAGTCCTCTTGCCTCGGCGGCCACAACGAAGTCCATTCTCAGGGTTTCAAGCATGTTTGTTCGTGTCAGCCGGATGAATATCCCGCAGAGGACCGTGCCCAGAGTGATTGAGGGCAATAACAGATATTGGCATGAGATCATGAAAGCATAGAAGTCGCCAGCAAGAATGCTATCTATCGTGTACAGTCCTGTCACGGTGGGTGGCAAGTGATAACGAGGATTGAATCGTAGTCCGCTTGGTAACCAGCCGAGCCAGACGGAGAACACGAGCTGAAGTACCATACCCAAGAAGAACACGGGAATGGCGTAGGTCACGATGCCGAACAGCCTGATCGAAACATCTGTGGTGGAATTGTACCTCTTTGACGACTTCACTCCCAGGAAGACTCCCAGCAGTACCGCGAAAAGCATCGAGTAGATGGTGAGTTCGAGCGTCGCCGGGAACCTTGCAACGATGTGACTAGTTATCGGACTGAAGTCCTGCATAGAGAGACCGAGATTGCCTTGAAACATGCCGACGACGTAGTTGATGTACTGCTCCCAGATTGGTATGTTGAGCCCTAGCCGTTCACGAAAGATCTGGAGTTGTTCTGGACTAACACCCCTCTCAAAATGAAGTAGTGCTGGGTCGCCAGGTATGATTCTAAGAATGACGAAGACCAGCGTTAGTAGAAGGAATATCATGGGTATTGTCAGTAAGATGCGGCTGACAATGAAAGACCTAAGAGACATCAGCTATTCACCCGGGAAATAAAAGCGGTGTGCTACCAGGCCCTCCCAGGTAACACCGATTCTTAAGGCATGCGGATGCCGTAGGCAAATCGGTCCAGACCTGGTAGCACTTGCACTATGGATACTGATTCTTGTCTATGGGCCAGTTGTCGCTGCTGCTCCCAGGTACAGGAGCCAGTGACGCCAGTTGACGGTGATGTCCATGACAACCCCGTGCACGTTGAGCCTCGTCACAGCAACAGTGCTGCTCTGCCACAGTGGGACGACTGAACACACATCTGCCTGAAGATCCTGCAGGAGCGTGTAGTTGCCCGCACGACCAGCGTCAGTCGCGGCACTGCGTCCACCAACCCAGTAGTTGTACTGCTGCACACCACTGGCGGGGTACGTGTTGTTGTAGCCAAGGTTCAGCCATGACGCGAAAGGCAGGAAGCCGTAGTTGTCGGGATCAATGAAATCTGGGTACCAGCCGTACACGAACACAGGCATCGTACCTGCATTCCGAGCCAACCTGTAGCTAGGCCAGTCAAGGGCGTGAAGGGTCACTGTGATGACTCCACTAGCCTCTAGGTCTGCCTCATACACAAGAGCCTGTGACGCACTCTCTGGATAGTGTCCAGAGCTCTCATAGTAGAAGTCGACAGCCAATTGGTTGGTTGAGTTGTATCCCAACGCAGCAAGTAAGCTCTGCGCATAGGTGTAGTTGGCCTCCCCGTAAATCTTGAATGAGTCCTCGTGATATGCCATTCCCACTGGGATCATGCTGTAAAGTGGTTCTGCGGTCCCAAGGAAGACAGTGTCACAAATATGGCTCATGTTCAGACTTGCAGTGATAGCCCTTCGGACATTGGTTATATTGAATGGAAAGATGTTCTGCTGGAAGCACAGATACTGTATCTGTGCACCGATCCCTTGCCAGACTCTCACATTCGGGTTTGTCTTGAAGTTCTGGACTTGCTGAGCTGTTATCTGCCTGTAGGCGATATCGATCTCTCCAGTCGTTACAGCCGTCGCCAGGGCATTTGCCGAAGCGTACATCTTGATGATGATAGCCTCGTTCTTGGGTAGGCCGGCTGCTGCGTTCCAGTAGTCGGTGTTCTTCACGAGCCGCATCTCACTGTCGCTTCCACCGATCCGAGTCCAGTTCGCCAAGATATACGGACCGAGACCGGATGGATGGCTTGCTCGTGCGTCACCTGCTGTATAGGCCACGACTAGATCCTTCGGTGCATTGACTCGGTCAACTATGTACGAGGCCGCACATGACATCAGCTGCAGGAATGGAGCAAAGGAGATCTTGAGGTTGAACCTCACACCGAACTCACCAGTGACCTCAACGCTCTCGATGATTGCACCGTATTCCATGTTAACCTGAGGGCCGTCCGGCTCTGCCAGACCGTCACCTGTCAGGTTGCAGTTCCTGTCGAAGGTGTACTTGACGTCAGTTGCGTTGAACTCCCTTCCGTCCTCGTACATGACGCCTTGTCTTAGGACGAAGTCCCAAGTCTGTCCGTCAACGGTACGGGTCCACGATAAAGCCAGAGCGGGCATGATGTCCTCAGCTCCAGCCTGTGAACCGGGCTCAATCTCTACCAATCCGGAACTGAGAGCTGTAATAATCTCCCAGCCGAAGTAGTCATACGCTTGGGCCATATCTAGGCTTGACTCGACGGAGTCGGTCGTGCCCATGATGATGGTCTTCTCATAGACCGGCGGTACGAAATACATGTAAGCACCGACCGCTCCGATGGCAATGACTATTATGACCACAAGCGCTATGGTCTGATTCTTCTGCAAATGTTGTAATCCTCCAACTATGAATCGGGCTTGACCAACGCGAATGCGAAGGTGCTTATTGTCAATGCCCGCACTCCCTTTTAAGGTGTTCCAACGCACTAATCGCGGATGATGGGAGGAAGGCCGCCTTGAGAGATGCCCTGTCTACTTGAGTACTTGCGATCGCTCGTCGATGACATGACGAAGCATCTGCTTGAAGGCAGAGAGTGGCATGGCCCCAAGGTCCTCGTTTGTTCTCAGACGAACAGAAACCGCCTCATTGTCAGCCTCTCTCTGGCCAACGACAACTTGGTAGGGGACCTTCTCCTGTTGCGCAGTGCGAATCTTCTTTTGCATTCGGTCAGGCCCATCATCAAGCTCGGCTCGTATGCCCATATTTCTGAGATCCAACACGACTCTCCGGCAGTAGTCGATCTGCTTGTCAGTCACTGGGATGAGCCTCACCTGGACCGGGGCCATCCAGACTGGGAATGCGCCCTTGTAGTGCTCGATGAGGACTCCAAAGAAGCGTTCAAGTGATCCCATGAGAGCCCTATGAATCATGATGGGCTGGTGCTCGAGCCCGTCCTCCCCCACGTAGGTCACATGGAACCTCTCAGGCAGGTTGAAGTCGACTTGAACGGTCGTGCACTGCCATGACCTACCCAGCGCGTCCTTGATCTTGATGTCAATCTTAGGGCCGTAGAAGACGCCCTCACCCGGGTCGATCTTGTACGCGAGGCCCATCTTCTCAAGCGCAGCCTTGAGTGCGTCGGTCGCCCTCTGCCAGTTCTCGTCTGACCCGACATGTTTCTGTGGCATGGTGCTCAAGAACACATCATAGTCGGAGAAGCCGCAGGTCCTTAGAATCTCGAGGTTGAGATTCAGGATGTTGATGATCTCTTGGTTCAGTTGCTCAGGAGTCACGAATATGTGGGCATCATCCTGCGTGAACCCCCTTACCCTCATCAGGCCATGAAGGACTCCACTGCGCTCATATCGGTAGACAGTGCCCAGTTCGGCCCACCTTAGCGGCAGCTCCCGATAGCTGCGGTTCCGCATTTTGTACATCTGGATGTGGAATGGGCAGTTCATCGGTTTGAGCTCATAGTCCTGTCCATCGATCTCCATTGGTGCATACATGTTTTCACGATAGAAGTCCCAGTGCCCACTGGTCTTCCATAGGTCCAGCCGTGCAATGTGCGGGCTGTAGACAATACTGTAGCCTGCCTTGAAGTGAGCACTCTTCCAATACTCCTCTAGGGCAGCTCTCACAGCGGCACCCTTTGGCAGCCATAGTGTCAGACCTGAACCGATTTCGTCAGACAGATGGAAAAGCTCCAGCTCCTTCCCCAGCTTCCTGTGGTCTCTCTCTTTGATCTCCTCAAGACGTGTGAGGTATGCATCAAGCTCTTCTTTGGCGAAGAACGCCGCGCCATAGATTCTCTGGAGCTGCGGGTTTTTCTCATCACCCCTCCAATAGGCTCCAGATACCTCAAGCAGCTTGAACGCGTTGATTGGAATATCCTTCGTGTTGTCAACGTGAGGACCTTTGCAGAGGTCAGTGAAGGTGTCGTGCGTATATGTCGTGATAGGCTCGCCCTCAGGGAGCTCATCAATCAGCTCCAGTTTGAAACGCTGACTTCCGAAGAGCTTCTTGGCCTCATCCCTACTGAGTTCTCTTCGAATGAAGCTGTGACGGCCCTTGAAGATCTTCCTCATCTCCTGCTCAATGTCCTGCAGGTCTTCCGGTGTGAGCGCTCTGGGCAGCAGGAAATCATAGTAGAAGCCCTCCTCGATCGCTGGACCTATTGCCAGCATCGCGTCAGGAAACTTCCTGAGTACTGCCTGAGCCATGACATGCGACAACGAGTGTCTGAGCTTGAGAAGCCTCTCTTCCATATTGACCAAGCCCATTCAACGATTGAGAAATGACCCGGATTGCAGTGTTCAAAAGGCTTTGGTTCGGGTTCCGCACAAGATAGGCGTCCGAATCAGAGCTACTGCTTCCTTCTAAGGTACGATACGACGGCCAAGAGGAGTATGGCTGCGAAGCTTGCGGCCATGAATATCCATTTCACTCCGGTCATACCAGTCGCGACGGCGATGATGGCCGGGGAGAGAGTTGGGTAGGAGGCGATCTGGGAGGCAATGAGTGCGTTCTCCAGGTAGTCGAACACGGCGCCCACTAATGGCAGCAAGACCGTCGCTCTTGTCCTAGCGTTCTCTGGCAACACCCTCTTGGCTAGGATGGCCAGAACGAATGCCATTGTGAGGGCATAGGCCAGCGGGAAAACTGAGTCCGCGATCTGATGGTACGTGTACAGCTGCCGTCCGGACACACCAAGTGCTGTGAGGAGATCGTTCACATCATTGAAGGTGTAAGCCAGTCGCGTGTCTAGTATGGGCAGTCCACCTGTCAACGCCATCATCTGTGGTTGAATACCTACCATCATTATGGCACCGACAATGATTGTGACAAGTAAGCCCAGCAGGATGTTTCGCCGACTTGCTAGGCTTTCAATCCAGTTGGTCAGACGCATCAATTCACACACATCCGTGATTTGACAGCAGCTCGGATAGGGAAGGCCGCATAAGGAGCTTATGGAGATTGCGCGAGGAGTGTTTTTATTCGGCCAAGTATTAGCTCAGTAGCCCGTCACCGGGTCGTGTCATCAAATTCTGAACGGAGTTGCGACAGCATTGATTCGAGAGCTGGCCCGCGTTGGTCTCAGAAACGCTGTGCGCAGAAAGCGGGTCGCTGCACTCACATTGTTGTCGATAGCCTTCTCAGTGAGCCTCTTGTATACTGCCCTCTCAGCGAGCAACAGTCTCCAGCAGAGTGCCAACCTGTTCCTTAGGGATACTTCCTCGCCCGTTGACATCATTGTCGCTTCAACAGCTACATACCATCCAATCACTCAGGAGATGATAGCATCAATAGCCGCTGTACCATCCGTCAAGACGGTGGTCCCTCGAATAGAGGAATATGCCCAGTTTGAGAACGCGTCAAGCGGCATCTATGTGGCTCTCGTCGGCATTGACGAGGAACTCGAGAACAATATTGGCAGCCTCAATGCCACTGAGGGTTCCACTGACCTCTCTGCATCCGGGTGCTTCCTCACCAGAGAATGTGTTGAACTCCTGAACGTCACTATTGGTGAAGAGCTGATGCTCCACACCATGGCGGGTCTGCGGTTCTTCAACGTGACAGGCTACGGTCTCGCAGTCGACAAGGGAGTCATCGGCCCGGTGATCTTCATATCATTAGAGAACGCTTGGAAAACATACCACATCAGATACCCGGACCATTCGAGCAACAAGCTGCTTGTTGAGCTCAACGACGTGTTCGCCACGCCTACAGTAGCTGAGCACGTCAAGGCACTGTGTGGCGAGAAGTTCTCCGTCACTAACCTGAAGATATACCCCGTCAAGGTGGCCTCCGTGTTTCTCGGTCAGGCGCGCACAATACTGTTCGCCTTGGTAGCCGCTTCATGTTTCATCTCCGCCTACCGGGTATTCTCATCTTTCGTCATAATGTTCGGTCAACGCAGATACGAAACAGGCGTTTTCTTGGCATTCGGAGCCACAAGGTTCAACGTACTGGTCTTGTTGCTCTCCGAGATCGGAATCATTGGTGTTGTCGGGGCGATACTTGGGATCACTTTGGGAGTCGGTGTCGCTGCGGTGATTCTCAACTTCGTAGTCACAATGTCACGCATCATCATTGTGGCACCTACGACACAGTATTTCCAGAGCATTCAGAGTCTGGACCCCTGGAGCATTCTCGGTGCATGTGGCATCGGAATAGCGTTGACGCTGCTTGCAGGTTATATGCCAGCTTGGAGAGCTTCACATGACCCCGTTGTCGCAAGCTTGGGTTCTAGTCCCCTGCCATCGGCAAGCAGACAGACTGCACGTGCTCCGATTGCCCGCAGACGACTGCAGTATCTCTTCATGGTGATGACGCTTGGCCTCACTTCCGTTGTCGTTCTACAGACTTTGTCAGATGTGTTGTCGATTGACCTGATCTCTTATGATGCATTGAGAATCCTGTCGATCCCTGCATTTCTACTCGTCACGGCGCTTCTCTCTCCTAGGCTCGCACACTCTCAGAAAGCACTTCGTCCACTTGTGGCAGGTACTTCGGATGTGATTAGAACGCTCTCGAAGAGGAATCTGAGGCGCAACGCACTAGCAGGCCTGGTTGTGTTCAATCTGTTCGCTGCCGCCACGGTCCTCTACTTTGCTTCGACCAATGTGGGATACGTGGTCACCGAATCATGGAGGAGAAACGTCGGTGGTCAGACGACTTCAGCGAACGTGGTTGTTTACATGGACCCGCCGGCAGATATGGAGCTCCTGGCCCAGATCAGTGGCATACCCAACGTCACTTCAGCCGTCCCCATGAACCAGGCACTGGAAACCATGTGGACATCGTCAGGGATTGAGATGGGTCTCCTCTTGGGCGTAGAGCCTGCCGGCTTTGAACAGATGGCGTCACTTGGAATCACACGCTCAGCTAACATGTCACGGGGACTCGGTGTGATATCTGACAACATGACTTGTGTCATATCAGAAGACGCTGCTCAAAGGTTTGCAGTTTCATTGGGTGGCGTGGTTCGTGTCGCCTCAGGCGCCAACCTGACAGTCGTGGCAGTTTGTGCATCATCGGTCCCAGTGTTTGCCTTGACCATCATCAGCCACATCTTCGTCATTGTTGGAACTCAGACATGGGCGTCAATCTACGGAGGTGCCTTCCGCATAGGAAGCTTTCTCATACAGTCATCCGACCCTGCTGCTACTCTTGCCCAGCTTTCTGGAGTCCCTGACGCTCATCCAGTTCTGGTGTCTTCTCTGCAAGCCGACTACGTTTCAGCTCTCCGCTCAATCGAACTTGTGGTCAACGCCTCCTTGGCAGCACTGTTTGCGACCACACTGGCGAGTGCTCTACTGAGCAGCTGGGCCGCCGCGTCCTCTCGTCGAAGAGAACTGGGAATGCTTGCATCTCTCGGTATGAGAAGACAGGAGATTGCAAGAACTCTGACTGCTGAGAGTGCGGCTTCCATGATCTCGGGAGTGCTAGTCGGCTCCATTGTGGGATTGCTCGTCGAGATCTCGCTGAGGGACATCATATTGAGATTCAGCGGCGGATTCTACATACTCGTGGACATCAGAACCGTGCTGCTTGTCACACTCTCGCTGGTGATGTCCATCGCCGCCTCATACTACATGACAAGCAAGGCCTGCAATACAGAAGTAGTTAGACTGCTGCACGAGTCAGGGCGAGGTAAGTAGGCCCTGCACTGCACAATGAAAGAAATAGACGGGTGGGGCAAGAGCCCCACAACCGCACCTCATGCAACTTTCTGGAAGTCGTCCTTGGCTGCTCCGCACATGGGGCAGACCCAGTCATCGGGCAGATCCTTGAACTTGGTTCCAGGCTTGATGCCACCATCAGCGTCGCCCTTGCTCTCATCATAGATGTAGCCGCAGACTTGGCACTCCCACTTCTCAAACGCCGGCTTTGGTGGTGGTGCAGCTGGCTTCGGTGGAGGTGCAGCTGGTTTTGGCGCAGGCGCAGGCGCAGCTGGCTTCGGTGGAGGCGCAGCTGGTTTTGGCGCAGGCGCGGGCGCAGCTGGCTTCGGTGGAGGCGCAGCTGGTTTTGGCGCAGGCGCGGGCGCAGCTGGCTTCTTCGGTGGCTCAGCAGGCTTCTTCTCAGGAGGCTTCTTTGCTGACATCTTTTGTTCTCCTAGTCATGTACGACCAAATGGGATCGGCTCAACGGCCGCCCCATTATCCGACTCCTAGCCTTCCCTAATAAAAGACTTCGCTTGTACCAGATTCTGCTCGTAGACGCCTCCAAACCGTGCCTAGCAGGGCCAACAGCCTCCTGAAAGGACTTACCAAGATTGGCACAAACCGAGCTTAATGGTGGCGGGACACAAGGTTTCCTGTGCAGTGAACCACCCGTCACTGGAATCGCCCATTTGGGGCGGCTCCATGTGCCACACGCGGAGTCAATGCGCCCTGATGCGGCAAACGTACACAATGTACAGAAGGCTTAATTGCCAGCTTCGGCAGGCGACTCTTCGGACTCGGTCAATTGGAGAGAAACATACCATGAAGCCTCTAGTTTCTCCTTCTGTCCTTTCAGCGAACTTCGCACGACTCCAAGAGGATATCAAGGCGGCTGAGAAGGGTGGGGCGGATCGCTTCCATCTCGACGTCATGGACGGACACTTCGTCCCGAACATAAGCTTTGGACCAATGATTGTCAGGACCATGAAGACAATCACGAAAGTGCCTCTCGATGTACACCTCATGATATCCGACCCTGACAAGTACATCCCTGAGTTTGTGAGCGCAGGAGCTGAGTTTGTGGTTCCGCACATTGAAGCGTCCTATGATGTCTACAGGTCTGTCCAGCTGATTGTCGAACTCGGTGCCAAGGCAGGCATAGCGCTGAACCCGGGTACTCCAGTCGAGTCGGTTGAGCCGCTACTCGACAAGATTGACATGGTCCTCATAATGAGTGTCTGCCCAGGATTTGGCGGTCAGAGGTTTCAGCCACCCGCACTCAAGAGAGTGAAGGACCTCCGATCAATGCTCGACAAGCTAAAGCCTGGAGTCCACATTGCGGTCGACGGCGGCGTGAAGAAGGAGAACATTGCAGAGATCTATGCCTCAGGAGCCGACATTCTGTTAGCCGGGTCCGCAGTGTTCGAAACCCAAGACATCGAGAAAGCGGTAAGAGAACTTAAGCGTCTCGTCGAGAAGCCTTAGCGGCGTCAGCATTGTTCCCTCTTGACAAGTTCCAACAAGCACCGGTCACATTCTTGCTGTCGAATGAAAACGGTCATAAACCGAAGAACACAGCTCCAACTGGCATACTCAGCTTACACTGAGGCCGGAGACGATAGCGGAATGAAGTTCTTCATAGACACAGCTAACGTACAAGCAATAAGAGAGGCACATGAGCGCGGGATGGTCGACGGAGTAACGACCAACCCCAGTCTAGTCGCCAAAGAAGGTCGCAACTTCAGGGAGATTGTGGATGAGATCGCTGCGTTTGTGAAGGGTCCAATCAGTCTTGAGGCAATCAGCTCAGACTACGAAGGCATCATGAAAGAGGCGCGCGAACTCAACGGATGGATCGAGAATGCGGCCATCAAGATACCCATGACATGGGAAGGCTTGAAGGCAGTCAAGAAGTGCGCGGAGGAAGGTATTAGGACTAATGTCACCCTCTGCTTCAGTCCCAATCAAGCACTCTTGGCCGCGAAGGCCGGTGCGAACTTCGTGTCCCCATTCATTGGTCGGCTTGACGACGTGGGGCAGGTCGGGATGGACATTATACCTGACATTCTACAGATCTATTCCAACTATGGATACGAAACAGAGATCATCGTTGCAAGCATCCGACATCCTATTCACGTATACGAGGCCGCTCTGGCAGGTGCACACATTGCCACTATTCCCCCAAACGTACTCGACCAGATGGTGAAACACCCACTCACAGATGTTGGGATTGAGAGGTTTTTGGCTGACTACAAGAAGATACCCACAGCTCCAGAGCCCAAGAAGCACGGAAAGTAGACCATTCGACCTTCGTGTATGTTATAGTAAGAATGATATGCCCACGTGCTTGTGTAGAGTAGGAACGCGGTGTCGCATATGAAGCTGCAGGCCGACCTTGTCATCTTCAACGGCAATCTGATAACCATGGACCCGGAGAACCCCACAGCTAGCGCTCTGGCGGTCAAGAACTTCAAGGTGCTTGTCGTTGGCGGCGATGAACAGGTCGTTGACCTCGTTGGCTCGGCAAGGCGTGTGATAGACCTTGGTGGGAAGACTGTCCTTCCCGGCTTCATAGACGCACATACTCACATCACGGCGGCAGGAATAAGAACCTCCCATGTAGACCTCCAGCCCACACGGTCAGTTGAGGACGTAAAGCAGACGCTCAGGAAGGTTCTACCCAGCTACACGACTGGCCAGTGGATCAGAGGATACGGATATGACGAGAGCTTCTGGCCAGAGAAACGATACGTGACTGCCCAAGACCTCGATGATATTAGCACAGAGAACCCAATAGCCATTGACAGGGTGGACGGCCACCTGACCTCTGTCAATACCCTCGCGCTGAAGAGGCTTGGAATACGGCTGGATCAGGCGGGAGTTGTAAAGGACAAGAAGGGAAGACCGACCGGCGTTCTCAGAGACATTGAGGATCTCTACAAGAAGGTGCGTCCATCGGATGAAGAGATCAGGCTGGGCATTCTGGCGGGACAAGAGATAGCCAACCGTAGCGGCATCACTGCCCTTGTGGACAACGCGCCACTGGGCGTATTCAGACTTATCAGAGAATGCGAACGCCAAGAACTTCTCTCTGCAAGGGTGATCGTGAACCAGCCTGCTGAAACCATGAAACACATGACGGAGATTGGACTGACCTCTGGTCTAGGCAGTCCAATGCTCAAGATCGGTGGTGTCAAGTCCTTTGTAGATGGTTCGATCGGAGCCAGGACTGCCGCTTTGTCCGAACCCTACATCGATGACAAGAAGAACAAGGGGAAGCTGTTCCTGACTGAGAAAACGCTCACAGCCCTCATCAAGAAGGCCGTCAGGAGCGACATTCAGACAGTGACACACGCAATCGGAGATGCCGCAATAGAGGTCCTGGTTTCAGCCTTCGAGAACCTGACTGATGAAGAGAAGGCTGCCCTCAGGAGCCAAAGACACAGGATAGAACACGCAGAGATGATCAGTGAGAGTCAGATCAGAAGGGTGGTCAGCCTCGGGTTGATACTGTCAATGCAGCCCAACTTTGTTGGAGTCTGGCAACAGAGCGGTGGGCTCTACGAACAGAGGCTTGGTCCAGAACGTGTGGCAGGGATGAACATGTTCAGGGTGGCTCTTGACAATGGGGCTCGCCTATGCTTCGGTTCTGACGGAATGCCCTACGGCCCCCTGTACGGTATCTGGTCTGCGACCACTCATCCAAACCCCAAAGTCAGACTCACTGTAGAGGAGGCCGTTCGCTGCTACACGATGGAGAGCGCGTACTCCGTTTTCATGGAGAAGAACATAGGCAGCCTCGTGGTCGGAAAGCGGGCGGACTTCGTCGTGCTGTCGGATGACATCATGAGCGTGCCAGCAGATGCGATCAGGGACGTCACTGTTGAGATGACAGTGGTCGGAGGTCTGGTCGAATACAGCTCGACGAACAGATGAGGTGTTGTGATGGGCAGAATCAGGGTTCTCAGCCCTGACATGGTTTCGTTCATATCGGCAGGCGAAGTAATCGATGGTCCCTGGTCAGTTGTCAAGGAGCTTACCGAGAACTCTCTAGACGCGGCAGCCACTCACATTGACATTGAGATCAAGGGGGGAGGCATAGACTCCATTGTCGTTTCGGACAATGGGCATGGAATAGCACATGATGACATGCCGTTGTGTACCCGCGGGCACTCGACAAGCAAGGTCAGGAACAGAGAGGACCTCGACACGATAGCCACGTATGGCTTTCGAGGAGAGGCGCTTGCGAGCATTGCGGCAGTCGCTGACCTCCACATAGTCACCCGCTCGGCAGACGAGGAGATAGGTTCGAAACTTGTGTCACGTGTGGGCGAGACCCCGAAGATCTCAAACGATTCGAGGCCGAACGGCACGACGGTCGAGGTCACACACCTATTCGCTCGCATTCCGGCTCGCAAGAAGCAACTCGGGACTCCGAAGACAGAGGGGCAGCGTGTTGTTGATGTCGTCATGCGTCATGCGATGCCAAGGTTCGATGTGGGATTCCGCCTCATCAAGGACGGTGAGGTCATACTCGACTGCCCGCCCCAGCAAAGCCCGAGAGACAGGGCGGCTGCCACGTGGGGCGCAGAGGTAGCACCTCACTTAGCAGAGGTTGACTTCAAGAGGGACTCCATCACGATCAAAGGATTCCTGGCGCGGCCCCTGGTGACGAGGGGCACCAGAGCTCGAGAGTATTTCTCGATACATAACAGACCTGTCGAGGACGTGCGACTGAGCACGGCTGTGGAGAGCGCGTACTCGACACTCCTCATGCGGGGACGCTACCCGGTATGTGTCTTGGACATCTCACTTGACCCCATGCGAGTCGATGTCAACGTGCACCCTACAAAGCGCGAGGTCAGAATCAAAGATGCCGAGGAGGTGGCATCAGCAGTCAGAGAGTCCGTAAGAAGGGTTCTCTTGGAACCACAGCCGTCGACATTCGGGCAGGCTCATGAGGACATGTTGGCTGAACCTTCATTGGAGCCGTTCCTGATGGAAGAAGAGACTGGAAAGCCGGGCGTCTTGTCCAGCTCTGCGGATCGGCAGCCAACCACCGCCGCCTTTCCATTGGTAGAAGGTGTGTCCCTTGAGGGTGTCACTGGCGAAACCGGTGATGACATTGTTCGCGTACCAGCCTTAGGAGGCACCATTAGAATCGTTGGCCAGGTCCACAACCTCTACGTGGTCCTCGAGTTCCAAAATGGTCTACTCATCATCGACCAACATGCCGCCCACGAGAGGGTCATGTACGAGCGCCTTCGACGCCAAGTGAACAGTGGTGCGCTACCAGTACAGGAGCTACTAGAGCCCATTGTGCTCAGGCTGCAGCATACTGATGCTGAGAATGTCCTTGAGCTTGCCGATGTTTTGGAGAAAATGGGCTACTCGATCTCCGGGTTCGGAGGCAATGAGATTCTGGTCAAGACTCTTCCTGACGTACTCGGGTATCAGGTGTCTGAAACCGAAGTCACATCCATTGTGGATGAGATACTCAGCATAGGAGCTGACCATGCATCGGAGCACTTCATGGACGAGATTGTCAAAATCACTGCATGCCACTCAGCGATAAGGGCAGGCCAGCCACTGAGTAAGGACGAGATACGGAGCCTCCTTGTAGCGATGGCCAACACACCGAATAGATACAGCTGTCCTCATGGCCGTCCCACAATGCTGAGAGTCAGTACGCAGGAACTGGAGAAGAGATTCGGTAGGATTGGGCACTGACCTTTATCTGAGTTTTTCATCACCCTTCCTTGTAGGCAAAGTGACAAAGATGCTCCTTTTTGCCCGACAGAGTGCGAATCAGAAAAGCGAATAGTTTTACTAGGTTTGATTCAATAGATAGGACGAGGATTAGAGGCCATCGCACGTCTGCAGCTCTCACTGCCTCAGAGTTGAAACCATGATGAGCACTACGTGGTTCATTGCCAAGGAGTACCTCAAGCGGCTCCAGATCAACTTCGAGGAGAATGGTCGCAAGACCTTCAGCCTCTATCCGTACGGCCAGACAGAAACGAACGAGATAGAGGTGTTTCCCGGCACAAGCTGGATCACTCTGACAACAAGGCTGATGGACCTCTCGAATGTCACTGACACCAAGAAGAAGGAAGTCTACGAGAAGCTTCTGAAATCGAACGCCAAGCTTGTTGAGATCACGTTTGGGATAGACAAGAAGGACTGCCTCATCATCAGGAACGCCCTCCCGGTCGATGGGATATCTTATGACTCGTTCAACTGCACGTATGAGGCCCATCTTGCGGGGATCAAGTTCTTCCAGAAGACACTCCTGCCAACTCTTCTCTGAACAAGAACTCACTGCATCTGCCCGTCGCTACCGTTCAGTTTGCAGATGATTACATAGCTTGGCTATCCAATAGTTGCAGAACCCAGAAAAAGAAAGATGGGGAGAGGGCTTGCGGCCCCCTCACCTTCAACTAGTGTCTGCGACGCATTGCCGCCAGCGCGACCACGACAACAACAGCAGCAGAGCCCGCCACCAGGACGAGTATCTCCAATGGAAGGCCTGGACCAGTTGGTGTAGTTGTGATTGTGCCTCGGCCAACTTGGTACGTTAGGACGTTCGAGATCACATCGCCCACGTTCGTGTGGGCAACCACTCTGTAGTAGACATACACATCCTGTGCATGAGGTGGAATCTGTCCCTGGTAGTGACCAAGGGTGTATGACATGCCAGTCGTGCTCCACGCCAGTTGGTCGGTTGAGTACTGGAGATCGACGCTATTGACCATCACTCCCTCCGCAGCCAAGACATCAACAGTCACTGTTACAGAGTCTGTTGCCTGGGGCACAGTCGGGTACAAGGAGAAACCACTGAAAGTGACTCCACCAGGACCAGACTGGACGCCTTGGTTGGACACATAGCCGACAAACACAGGGTCTTGATAGACACTGCAACCGTCCCAGTGTGGGAAGCCGATGGTGACATAGTACATGCTCGAGCTGAACGACCATCCGGTTGCAGACATGCTGCTCTCGGACTCGTAGGCTGCTCTGAATGTACCTGCAGGGGTTGTGCAGCTGACGACATCGTACGGAGCTGTCGTGTTCCTGCTCCAGTCATAAGTCGTGCCGCCCATGATCATCTCGGCAAAGCGGACACCCGCAGTCTCAAACTCGAACGTGTCAGCGCCCACGGTTGACTCACTGCCCGCAAACGATCCATTCGCCTTAAAGGCAAAGTCAGCCATTCTCACCTCTGCAAGGTAGTTCAGGGCCAATGACCTGTTCGCCAAGTTCGCGCGTCCGCCGGTCATGTCAACATCCCAGTTACCCACGTAGTTGTCGACCTTGAGCACAGCATAGTTGTTCAATGATGTGGCATTCAGGTGTCCTTGGAAGTGCACAAGGAATGACAGCTCGTCAATAGTGACCTTCGTTGGCCTGTCATCAAAGGACCGCAGGTCGACTCCGGTCATCATTCTGTCATACCAGCCCCAGTATCCACTCAGTGTGTATGGATACGCTGTGCCATTGACATCGTAGAATGTCACACCCCACGTGATCTCATCAGTGAGTCCACGGTCCATTGAACCAGTCGCGTTAGTGTTGCTGTATGCCATGCCCGGCGTCACGAATTCAATGCCGCCTGCACTGTCAGGTATCAAGTAGTGGCTAAGGTCGCCTCCCCGCGCATTCACGGGGTCCACATCCATCAGAGAGTCTGAGTCTGTGTCGTTCCAGATCATGAGTCCGCTGAACTCGTAGTGGATTCCCACATTGAGCCAGTGCTCAACATCGCCTTGGGTGTATGAGGTGCCATAGTCCTGTGAGACACCAAAGCTCAGCCATGTCCAAGACTGCTCATTCGATGAGATCCAGTCCCAGCCATTGGTCACTGCCTGAGCAACGATGTCTGCCCATGTGACGTTTCTGGCCATCCAGGCTATGTCCCAGTAACCCGGCCTCGAGTCGCTTTCAGGTGTCAGCATGATATCCTTCACCTGCTGCATCTCGTCTGAGTCGAGTTGTGTTGAGTCAGCTGCATGATACCAGTAGAAGGTCTGTGACCATGTGTAGTTCCACGTGTAGGTGTTGAGACCCAGCCAAGAGTTGATGTTCATCTCGTCGCCGTAGAGTGTGGCGTTCGGGTCCCACTTGAGGTAGACCTGCATGAAGTTCCACTCATGTGACCAAGTGTTCGTCGAGTTGTAGAGCTGTAGGACGAAGTACTGATCGTCGATAGTATCGAGGTCACCATCTAGGTCTAGCGCACCATCGTCTGGGTTCATGACCCAGTTCTTGAGACCCCACATTCCCCACTCCGGAATGCCTACGATGAAGTTCTGGAAGTTCTTGTAGACAGCACTCTCTACGGGTGTTGGACCAAAGATGACCGGGTAGCCCCATGTGGAACGCATCCTGTGGATGCTCTGAAAGGCTGCTGTAGCTGTCACAGTGTCCTCAAGGTAGCTGAACTGATAGATCCGGTGAGCTCCACCCTCGGTTTTCACAAACAGTTCGCCGGGGTATGTAGAGTTCAGAATCCTGAACCCGCTCACTGTATAACCCGACATGCCTTGGCATGTGTATCGGGCGCTATTGAAATCAAACACGTCGTAGGTGCCGTTGTTGTACGTGTACACGAGGTATACGGCTGAGTAGAGTAGAGGCTCCCAAGTTGGCACGTGGATTTTAGTGCCGTTGAGTGCTGTGTAGTAGTAGTATGTGTAGTTGCCTTCATTGAAGCACCATGGGTACATCATTGTTGAGTAGAACGTACTACCATCTACTTGGTATTCGAACACCTGCATGGCCATGCTGCGATTAGCCACCCAGTTGGTTCCGTTCAAGAGGTGGTACACGTACCGCAAGCTGCTGTTTACAAATTCATTGCTTGGCCAACCCCAGGAATCGGTTGTGTTGTACTGGATGGACTCAACCTCTGTGAACTTCAGGTTGAAGTCCATTGTGCCGATCTCAGTTGCATAGCCGACGACACGTGGATCCCATATGTGTGTGCCGTTCGCCATGGAATGTGTCAGGTAGTCCTTGACCAAGCGATAAGTTGTGCCACCTATGTCAGCGTAGGCCTCTGTTTCGATTTCATGTACGGGGTACATGTTTCCGTCGTACTCTACAGACTTCGTTGTTGGAACTCTGCCTCCATCGGACTTAGCGTAGGAGAGATCGAATGTGCTCTGGGCATTAGCTCCAGGGTACGGCATCTCATACTTGACTCCTCCAATCTCAGAATAGTAGGAGAAGTAGACGTTCTGGTACACGAGCATGACCTCAGAGCTTTCGTAGGTCCCGGCATAGTAGTTGCACGGATATGTGACGTCGTAGGTCACTCCGCCTATCTCGGCCCTGTACACGTATCTGACCTCGTCCCAGTACATGCGATAGAGGCTGCCATCAAGGTCAGTCATGTAGTAGCAGTTGTCCCTGCTCTCCCACCAGTACTGGTCGATCTTGAGGATGTTGCTTCCGTAGCGAACATACCATAGCATAGTCAAGTCGCCGCTGAGTTCCACCTCGTCGTGGAGGGTCCAGTTGAAAAGATTGTACTTGTAGTATTCAGGACCACCCTCATGGATGGCTCCGTAGATGTCCAGCCAGAAGTAGTTGTAGTGCGAGCCATTGTAGTAGTAGCGCTCCCACTCCATCGTGGTAAGGAACGAGTCGCCTGTGGTCGTTGTCGCATTGTAGATGTGAATTGTCTTGGAGTAGGTCACATAGATGTTCGTTCCGTTGGTCAGCTCGTACCTGTAGACATCATTTCCTGTCGCGGGATCCCAGTGGTCATAGTAGAACATGTTCGTGTATGAGCTACCACTCCATGGATCGTAGGTCTCCCGCACTTTCAGCGGCAGAATCTCGTCATCGATAATGATGTACGGGACTTCTGTGCCTATGAGAGGGTCGACAGAGAGAGATGCGTTGTAGAAGGCAAGCTGGTTGCTTTCAACTGGGTCTAGATAGACTCTCTCACCCACGGGGCCGAAGCTGTATACCCACTCACGGTCCCAAGTCATGACTTCATGTTGACCATACGAACCTGCATAGTCTTGGTACCATGTGTTGTTCAGGAACGCAAACTCCCACCAGTACGATGAGTCTGGCACGGTCGGATTCATGCTGACAAGGAACGAGGCATAGAGGTCTCCTCCACTACTCCATGTATTGAAGTCGGACGTCACACAGAAGTCAGGGCTGATCGCCGTTTCTGCGCTTCTACGGTTCAAGTAGTCTGTCTGCCACTGACTAGTCAGCTGGTTATAGTACCAGCTTTGCCAGTGCCAGCCCTCTACCTCCATCCAACGCCACTCTGAGAAATTGCCAAGGACCCACTCCCAATATGCTGTTTCAGGGTCATACTCATAGTGCCAGCCTGTCACGTTGACATATGCCCAGTCCATGAATTCCCCAAAGGTATAGTTGTACTTGGCCGTCAAGTTGAAGGCCCTGAGAGCCGGTGACCCATCCATATCGTAGCCTATCTCGTACAGTAGCTCTGACCACCACTGCAACTCGGGTGTCCAAGAGCTGTCATATGTACTCATGACAAACTGGACACCGTCCATGTCGTCTGCGACAGACCCACCGCCTTGGAGTCGACCTTGAACCATGAAGTTGTCGCCCTTGTCAGCCTGGAACATCCAGCCATTGGGCTCGGTCCCGTCTTCCCTGAGGATCTTGGCAATGGTCACGGGGGTTTCAATCGCGACCTGCTTTGCCATCTGGTATTCTGATACCGTCTGCCTAGGACTGTCGCCTTGGGTGGCAGGCCAATACGTGTTATGATCCGGACCCATTACAAGGTCGTTGAACGAGAAGTAGCTGTTGCTGGTCGTCGGAGGCATGAGAGAGGTGAAGTGCCCAACAAAGTCCACGACATACTCTTTGCCAATCTGTGAAGCTGAGCAGAGCGTGGCGTTGAGTTCATAGAGCACTGGCACGTCAGGTGTCATTTCCTCAAGAACCATGATCTCTTCATTGTACTTGCCTTCAATGTACTCGGGGTATGGATATCCGTAGTATATGTAACCGTAGTATGACTCGAAGCTATCAGTCGTGCTGTTGTAGATGAACATCAGTTGCCTCTGGACCCATGTGCTCCACTCGACAAGAGTCGGGTCCATCCGACTGGTCTCATTGTTCCAGATGTAATCGAGCCTAGTGGCGTTGATGTACTCTGATGTCCCAGTCGTCATCCACCTGCGTTCGGTGTGGGGTCCATATGTCTGCTTCATATAGCTCACACTGATATTGGCGTTCCAGACGTAGCTCTGTAGATCATCATCGAACTCCCATGCGCCGGTTTCGGACGCTATTTCAGAGTACCATCCAGTCACATTGACCAGTGTGTCAATCTGCGACGGCAGGCTGAAGCTCAGTCTGACATAGTCGGCCATCGGTCCGCTGATATTGAAGCGCATGATGAAGTCTTTGTTCCTGCTGATAGAGTAGAGGTCGTCACCCTCTGTGTCAAGCTTCTGAAGAGTGTAGGACCCTCCATATGAGCGGCTCCAAGCCTGGCTCGGGGGCATCCCAACTGCAATCCCCCTGAACTCCCAGCCGGAACCGTAGTTGTAGGAACCTATCCAGTTCTGGTTGGTGTCTACAACGGACATGTCAAGCTGGTATAGACCCAGAGGGGCCTCAGAAGTGAATCTCACAACGAATGTGATGTAGTATGAAGATGAATCGCTTGAGTTCGAGCACTCTAATGGAAGAATGTCGACGAAACTACCAGTCGGTGGACCGCCGGGTTCGCTCATATTGTACTTGTACGAATAGGCGGACCAAGGTTCTTTCCATCCCGAGGTGTCAAAATTGAAGTTGAAGCTTGCCGAGAAGTTCATGGTGTTGCTCATATAGAAACCGCGCACTTCGGTCCGGCCAAGCCCTGCGCCTGCGGTGAACACGCCCTTGGGAACGGTCACAACAACACTGATCAACTCATTGATGTCTGCATAGCTCTCCTCAGTGAAGAGACTCCCGTTCTCGTGGTGGTATATCTCAAACGTAGGACGCGGCCCGAAGAGCCAGTTCCTATTCTGCGAGGCCCATTCGTCGTTGGTGCTGTTCTGATCCTGATTCCACCACACATGCGTACCTGCTTCAGGGCCCTGAGCCGATGTAGGCAGCAGGGTCCCCTTTTCCAACGTACGGCTCTCT
>Ga0315285_10000215_pt1 | contig 56765 bp, 56 predicted proteins | sample YL17G09_36_MG_FD_203698 | JGI IMG/M metagenome (GOLD analysis project Ga0315285, IMG submission 203698) | Sediment microbial communities from Yellowstone Lake, YNP, Wyoming, USA - YL17G09_36 | ecosystem: Environmental > Aquatic > Freshwater > Lake > Sediment | place: USA: Wyoming | collected... | reverse complement strand
ACGACCTGGCCAGCGGCAGTCTGACCCGAGGCGCCAAGGAATTGTCGGCCGGAAAATTGGGAACGGTGCAGATCGAAGGCGACAACATCCTCCTGGGCACGCCTTTCGTATTTACGAAGGACAACATTGATCAGTTCGATTTCTAGCCGGGGAGTGTTCAACGTCAGCGCGGGGGAAGCACCCTCGGCGCAAAGAGGTGACTGACACGTGACATCTGCTACCTCCAGCCGCCAGTGACCAGGGCCCCGGACCTCGTAGATTCCTGCGGACCCGCGTGAGTCTTCACCCCCAACTGTTGTGCCTTCAATGGTTCGGTGTCCGATGAAGCGCACCGAAAGGCCGCCTTGCCACTCAAAAGGCTCCTCGTGGGCTGTGGTCGTTCGCTCTGGCGGGGGCAGCGAGAGCCTTGTCCTCCCTGGTAACTGTGCGTCCCGAAAACTCCTTCCGTGGTCTGCGGGGCGAGAGACAGGTGTCGGCGGGTGTTATCTGCGACAACCAGATGACAAATTCTGGCGCGAAGGCCGTCCTTTCTGGCTGGAAGGCCTTAATCGTAGCGGCGAAGAGCGGGGCAGACAAGAGACGTAAGGGCTTGTACAATAAGGCGGACGGAATATTCGGGAGGAACAGGATCTATGCGCCACGTCACCCGCCGAGCCTTGGCAGCGTTCGTTCTCCTGACGTACCCGCTCGTCGCCTGCGCCGGTGAAGCCGAGGACGCCTTCAATCTCCTGTTTGGCAGCGACTACAAGAAAGCGCTCGCCTCGCGCGACACGGCTGACGGAGTCGCGTTAGCCGCCAAACTCCTCGAGGCGGCCAAGACCAATCGAACGGACCCCGACCTGGTCGCCCTCCTGTGTGACAAGGCGTACGTGTTGGGATCGAAGGTTCCGAGCGGCTACGCGACGGCCGCCCAGGCCATGGAGTTTCTGGCCGAACAGGCCCCGGCCAGGCGGGCTGACTGCCTGGACAAGGCCCTGGCGCTGCGGCAGCGCCAGTACCAAATAGCCAAGGTGCCCGACAAGCCGAAGGCCGCCGAAGAGTTGTTCGAGGCGCTCCTGGCGGGGGCGGATGCGAAAACCGAGGCCCACGCCACCGCCGATGCCATCGCTTTGTGCCGGCAGGCGCTCGCGCTGTTGAGCACCGTCGGCCAGGAAAGGAAGGGCGCGGTCCAAGGCCGCATGGACCGGCTGCTGGCACGTCAGCGAACGGAGAAGCAGGTGACGGACCTGAAGGCCAGGCTCCAGGCCAGCCCGGACGACGCGACCGCCCGCAACGAACTCGTGCGGCTGTGCCTCGTGGACCTGGACGACCCGGCTGAGGCGGCGGCGTTCCTGGCGGATTCCTCCGACGATGCGATGCGCAAGTACGTTCCGGCAGCGGCCAAGGGCGTCCGTGCGGCGCCGGAACTGGCCTGCCTCGAACTTGGCCAGTGGTACCATGGTCTGGCGGGAGACGCCCAGGCATTGAGCAAGCCGGCGATGCTCACCCGTGCCCGGGATTACCTGGAACGGTTCCTCGAACTCCACACGGCGCAGGATGCGAACCGTCTGTTGGCCGACCAGATCCTGGCGACCATCCAGGAGCAATTGAGCAAACTCGAACAGGGCACGGCCGCGCCGCTGGAGCGGAACCTCGTTCTGGGCGTGTGGTTCTTCCGCCACAGAGAGGGGCCGCTTGTGGACAGCCGCCGCAAGCCCGTCGCCATCCAGGGCGAGTGGCAATGGGTGGCCGACGACAGTTTTGAACGGCCCACGCAGACGGTGGAGTTCCGAAAGGCCTTCGCCGCGTGGCCGAACGAGCCAGACTTCATGCTCCGCACCGGAAGCATCACGGCATGGGTGAAGTACGCCGGCGGCGGCTACATGGGTGTCGCCGGCAAGGGCCTCGCCGGCTACACGGTAGGACACGACGACTACTGCATCTTCATTGATAAGGGCGGCCGGTTCTGCACCTACATGGGTTGGCCGACGACCCAAGCCCCCGTCGCCACTGCGCCTGTGCCGCTGCAGCAGTGGTGTTTCCTCGCTTACTCGTGGGATGAGAAGAAGGCGGCGTTCTGGATGGACGGGCAGCCCCTGGGGGTGTTCCCGCTGCCGACCCCGCTGAAACTGACCGAAGGCCGCTTCGAGATCGGCGTCAACTCGCCGGGCGACCCCGAGTATTTCGTCGGATGCATGGCCGGGGTCCATCTCTACAATGTGTTCCTCACCGATAAGCAGGTCGCCGAACTGGTGAAGTTCGAGGCTCAGTTCATGAAGTTGCGACCGGGGCCGCCGCCCGGTCCCGCGAAGCGGCTTCCGACCGCAAACGCGCCTTGACCGCCGGGACCGTACCGTCCTGGTCAAGAATGATGTCATCTGGCAGGAGTGAAGGGACAAATGCGGGAGCATGGCCGCGCCTGCCCGCCGCCGTGTGTGGCATGGCCACTGCTTGACCATGCTGCTGGCCGCCGTCGCGAGAATGCATTGCCGACACAAACGGAGGAGCCTTTCATGCGCTGCTTGTCTGCTTTGGCCTGTTCTTTCGCTGCCCTGCTCCTGGCCGTCGGTGCCGCCTCGGCCGACACGCTCAAAGTCGGGCCGAATCAGAAGTACGCGAAACCCTCCGAAGCATTCAGGGCCGCCAAGGACGGCGACGTGGTCGAGATCGACTCCGCCGGCGCCTACGACGGCGACGTCGCCACCATCACCGCCAACGGCCTCACCATTCGCGGCGTCGGCCCGCAGCGCGTCAAGTTGCCGGCCAATGGTCAGGATGCGGGCGGCAAGGCCATCTGGGTCATCAGAGGGAGCGACGCGACCGTGGAGAATATCGAGTTCTCCGGCGCGCGGGTCCCCGATCGCAACGGGGCCGGCATCCGGCCCGAAGGCAGGAATCTCACCGTGCGGAACTGCCGCTTCTACGATTGCGAAAACGGCATCCTGGGCGGCGCGGGAGAGATCCTCATCGAGCACTGCGCGTTCGAGCACTGCGGCCCGGTCCCTGACCCGGCCACGCATTCCTTGTATATCGGGCAATCCTGCACCAAACTCGTATTTCGCTATAACTACTCGACCGATGTGATCCAGGGGCACCTCCTGAAGACCCGCGCGAAAGAGAGTTGGGTCCTGTACAACCGCCTGACCGACGAGAACGGCACCGGCAGCGCGGTCGCGGATTTCCCCAACGGCGGCCTCGTCGTTGTCGTCGGCAACGTCATGCACAAGGGACCCCGGGCCCAGAACACCCGCGTCATCGCGTACGGCATGGAAGGCATCAAGCACGAACGCAACGCCCTCTACGTGGTCAACAATACCCTGGTGTACCAGAACCATCGGCCGACCTCGTGCTTCGTCCGTGTGGAAAAGACCCCCGAAGGCTTCCGCCCGGTCATCGTCAACAACGTTTGCGTCGGCGCTATCCCGCTCTGCAACAGCGACAACATCGAGGCCGCCGGCAACCTGCTCCTCAAGTCGGTCGCCGAGGCGGGTTTCGTGGACCCCGCCGGATACGACTACCGTCTCAAGGCCGGATCGCCGTGCATCGATAAGGCCGCCCCGCTCGGCAAGGTCGACGGCTTGGACCTCGAGCCGAAGTTCCAGTACGTCCATCCGGCAAAGGCCGAGCCGAGGCCGGTCGTGGGTTTGCTCGACGTGGGGGCGCTGGAATATGCACCGCCCGGCGCGCCGGGACGTTGACCCGCCCCCCGCCGCAGTTTTGCTCCGCCCTTTACATTATGAAAATGAAAAGGGGATGGTTTCCATGACGAGCCCCACGTGCGGACAGTGCGGCTTCGAAGTGAACTTGAGAATGGGAACCTGGGGGTAGGCCTGCTGGCAGATGCAGAATGCGGGAAAGTTTGACCTGCGAACCATAGAAGAGGAACTCCACAGCGCCCCATCGGATGGGCATTCGCCAAGGACCGCTTGATTGAGTTGTGCTCCCGGATGTAATGAACAGCATCTGCCTGGGTTGAAAGGAAACCTGTCATGCGTGCTCTTTCAGACCATTGCCGACGGATGCTTTTGCTGGGCGCTGCGGCTGGCCTGCTTGTCTCTTGCGTTACTCCGCTCCTGGCCGAGAGCCGCGAGGAGTGGCAACAACCCAGCCGGGTGATGTCTGACCTGGCCCTTAAGCCTGGCGACACTATCGCGGACGTGGGCTGCGGCGAGGGGTACTTCACATTTCGTCTGGCAGCAGCCGTCGGCGACAAGGGGAAGGTTCTTGCCGTCGATGTTAGCGCCGCTGCTCTGAAGGCAGTCCGCGAGCGTGCCGAGAGGGAGAAGCGGGCCAACATCGAAATCATCCAGTCCGACCCCGCCGACACGAAACTGGGGAAAGAATCTGTCGGGGCCGTTTTCCTCTGCGACGTGATTCACGAGGTTCCGGAGGTACACCGCGCCGCGCTCATGAAGAGCATTGCGGCCGCCTTGAAGCCCGGGGGGCTCTTTTACTTCATCGACTACCGCAAGTCGCGTGACGTGACATTCGATCCGTACGAGCGGCTGATCCCGCACGACGACCTTGTCAAGTACGGCACCGACGCGGGTCTGGTACTGGACGCCGAATTCCATTACATGAAGTACCAGGTGTTCCTGCGGTTCCGCAAACCTCCGTCAAAGGAGGCTGCCGCGTCGGGCAACGCTTCTTCCGTGGCCTTCGACGCCCACGACGGCTACTTCGTTTCCAACAAGTTCGAGCCCCAGGCGCCCGCCTCGTTCGTCGTTCTTCAGGACCAGAAGGCCTTCGACGAGGTCTTCGGTGTTGCCATGGTGATGGGCGACAGGTCCCACCGCCTTCCCCCTCGGGCCTTCGAGTCGTTGATGGTCGTCGCCCCCATCAAGCGCGGCAAGGTCTTCTGGAGTTACACGGTCGAGAGTGTCCGGGTCGATGGCGGCGTACTGACCCTCCGCTACACGACGACCGCCTCGCCCAGCGACACGGCCAAGTACGCTTGTCCCCTGATCGTCTCTGTCCCCAAGGGCGCCTACACGGCCGTTGAGTTTGTGGAGGACGGGAAGGTCGTCAAGAAGATACAGCTCGCCGAGCCGCCGGCGCCGTCCCTTGTAGAATAAGGCGGACGGAATATTTGGGAGGGACCGCGGTCAACGGATAGACGGCGCGCTCCCGACGTACACGGTGAATGCAGCAGCCTACGACGCATGCCGATACAAACAGAACGACCGTCCGGAAGGACGGTCGTGGGTCAATATGGTAGCGGGGGCAGGATTCGCTTCGCGGCGCCTTCGGCGTCGAACCTGCGAGCCGTCCCCTTCGGGGCCGGGCAGGTTCTCATCCTGCCCCTGGGCCGCGCGCAGCACTTAGCGCAAGAAAGCGGCCACGCCGCGCGTGGCCGCTCATTGGTTTGGTAGCGGGGGCAGGATTCGATACTGATTCGTCGGATTCCTGGGAGTGGGAAGAGGTTGAACTGGCCGCGGTTGCAGCAGCCACAGCGTAGCGCCGGCCCTGGCCACACCCGAGACGCCCCCTATTCTCGGTGAGCCCTCGCATATTCCTGAATGGCCTGCTTCGCCCGAAAATGCCAATTTCGGGCCGTGGCGTGCTTCACGCCCCGCGCCTCGGCCCAGTCCTTCTGGGTCATCCGCCCGTACACTTCGGTCTCCAGGAGCAGGTCGTACTGCATCTTGTTGATCACTTGCCGCAAGACCATCTCCTCAAGGTACGGCTCCAGTTCCTCTGGGAAGACCGCGGATTCCTGAACGTCGGCGGGCACCATGCCGAGTTCATGAGCGGGCCCCAGTGATTGGTACTGCTCGCGGTACGCTGCTTCCTCCCGCTGCCAGGCCGTGACCTTCTTCTTCGTGTCCAAGATGAGGTTCACGTCGATCTTCCGCGGCCGGCGGTCAAGCGGGTAGGTGGCCGCCACCTGGAAGAACTCAACCTGAATTCTTGAAAACAGGTCGTCCGGGTTCGGGCAGTGCCGGCGCTTCCGCCGGAAGATGCTCGTGAGGCTGTCCCAGAACATCAGGTTCAGCAACGGGAACAGCATTGTCTTCCGCTTGATCTCTGTCAGGAGGGCGGCCAGGACGGCATCCTTGTCCGCGTAGAAGTCTGGGCTCCGTTGCCGCATGAGGGTCGCGAGTTCCTCGACGGAAGGATACCTGGCGAAAACGGGGTAGGTTGCTCGTACCCGCTCCATCTCCTGCTTGACTTCCTTCTCCTGAAGCTTCGCCTCCAGATCGCGCCGGTACTGTGCGACCAGTTCACGGCAATTTCGTGTGCCCACCGGGTTGCTCCGCTACCCCGTTGGGCAGGGAGCAGGTCCACGGTGGACAAGGACTCTTCCCGAGGAGGGAGCGGCTTCACAGCAGGGTTTGCGTAGAAAAAAGAGAGGACGACTTCAGAAATTTTGCAGCGGCCGTCTGTGGTAGACGGCCACTGTCTACCGTGGACAAGTCAGAAGTGGGTTGAGGCGCTATTGTTCGTCTGGGAAGCGGTCATCCATGCCTTGGTTGCCCTGAAGTTTCTTGCGGCGCTCTTCTGCTTCTCGTTTTCGGCGTTTGTCGTACCCTTTCCAAGCCTTGGTCTGAACGATCCGCGAGCGGCTGTAGTGAATCTTAGCCGCGATTTCCCGACACGAGACGTTATCGCGATGGCCGTGTTCCAACAGATACCGGTAGGTTTTCTCCTCACAGGTGACCGGCGGATTGGGACCCAGTCGCATCCGGCTTGATGCGTCCGGGACAGTTCCTGTGAAGGCTTGTGGCCCTTCCTGTGCCTGCTGCCCCTCCCGCGCGGCGGCTGCCATCAACTGCTGCCCGTTGATCGCATTCAGCCGGCCGATAACTTCCCAGCCCCGCTCAAACTGGGCTCGCTCCTGGGGGTTCGGCCCCTTGCCGGGTGGAAACACATGAAGGATGCAAGGCGCTAGGGCATCCATCTCTTTCCCCTGTGCACTGAGGATCTTGAGCGCCTCACGACCATACTTGCTCAGCACATGATCCGCTTTGGCGATTTGAGCCGAGTTCAGCCCATGGGATTCTGCCGCCCTTGCCATAGTCTCCAGGGAAAGGCTGAACCGGTGGCCAATCTCCTCTTCACTGGGGTAGCCCTGTAGCCGCGCGATCGCATATTGCTTGGGCCCCAACATCCACCATAGGATAGACTGGTTGGCGTGGCCGGGATCAACTTCGCCCCTGTGAAATGCCGCCTCCAGTTCCTTCCACCGCGCCTCCTCATATGCTCTGAGTTCATCGTTGTGATCGGTTGCCTCTTTCCTTGAGGACTGGCCCTTAGCCGTGCGGGTTGGCCCTGAGGATGAGGCGATGGCCCCCTTGGCCGCGCCTTGGGTGTCTGCTGCCCCTGCTTCGGCCAGGTGTTGGGATTGCGGTGGGCGCGCTTCGTCCCGGAGCTCCTTCTCCCAGATCGCCGCCTGCTTGTAGCAGTAAGAGCCCAATTCCTGTCGGGCTAGCCTAAGGTCACTGACACTACTAAAGGCAGTCAGGGTCGCCTTGGCAGCCCAGTCGTTTCGCTGGCGAAATCTTTCGATCTCATCTCTGATCAGGAACGCGCGATTAGGGTCCAAATCAGCGGCAGCGCGGTAGTCGAAAACCGGGTTCTGATACTCGGGCACGTAAGGGTCGGCGTCAGAATACTTCATTGTGAACAGCCTGCAGAGCCGACCAGCAAGCTGTGCCTCCTTTGAGTCCTTCAGGGAATAGAAGCAGATCTCGTGCGGCGGGTGTTCGATAGTGAGCCACAAGAAGTACTCGGTTTCGGGCGTGCTTTGGTCAGCCAGCGGCACTTCCTTGTGCGCCTCGGGTGCAGAAAGCGCTTTCGCCTTGTCTCGGAGAGTATGGATTCGCTCCAGCCATTCGGCGGTCGGCTGAACGAGAAACCCGGATTTGTCGCCGCGTTCCGTGAAGCCGCCTGGCCAGGTTGGGTTGGTGACAGCCCCTACGCCGTGAAGGGGTTCAGCCCGGTAACTGTAGTAGACCGGCTTGTCCGCCGTAGTAAGGTCAAGGGCCACCGCTAGGCGGTTCATCCTCTTGCCCAGCGAGTCCAATTCGCCATTCTGCGATTTGCTGAGAAAGACGCTGTGGTTCGTGTGGACGAACGCCAACAAGCGGTCTATGGTTTCCATCAGCCATTTTGCCTGCCGATCTCTGAGAAAAGGTTCGCGCATGCTCTCGAACTTCGCCATAGTGGTCTCGCGCATAGCCCGGCAGCGGGCGAGGTGTGATTCGACGGCCTTCTCCACGCGCTTGCAGAGGGTCCTCGCTAGGCGGATCGCGGGCGCGTCATCCTGTCCATCCGGGATCGGATTGGCGATTTCGTACTGCTGGACATGGCTCAGGAAGTCGGCGACTTCCGCCTGGACAACGCCCTCCCAGAACTGATTGAGATCAAGGCCTGTGAGAACATGCGGTACAACAGGCTCGAACGCCTCCAAGAAGTCGCCCAGCGCTCGGACGTGGGCTTTCAGCTGTTCGACGACCTCCAGGTAGCACGCGTTCAGTTCGAAATCGTCAAAGACATAGCCGCCGGTTGCGGCAGTCTCAAGAATACGGTAGTAAGCCTGAGCGAGGAGTGCCGTGCTCGCTATACAGGTGCCGTTTGTCCTACGGAGCTGTTCCTCTATTTGCGAGACTTCCTCCGCTTCAGCGCTTGTCAGGGACTCGCCCACGATCCGCTTCGTGTCAATCTCTTGAAGTCTGGTCCAGAGTGCCACTCGCTGCTGACACGCCTCCCGCACCAAAGCCTTCAGTTGCTGGTAGGACGGGTCGGCCTTAAACTTGCCCTTAAGCGCCTCGGACATGCCAACCTCGCTTTTTGTACTGGTCACGTCTGGCCTTGATGGTCGGTCTTGGGCTACGGTGTCCTCTGACGGCGAGGCGACTCGCTCTGTGTTCCTTTTCATCTCATCGCTTCTCGCCGAACCAGCGCCCCTCTCTTGCCCCTCGCATAGCGATTTTGCCTTGAAACAGGCCTCTTGGAGGGCCAACAGTCTCAGTTTGTAGACCGATGAACATGCACATACGCGTGGCTCACCGTCAGTTATCGAATCTCGGATATCGCCCAACGCTTGAAATGGAAAGGCCAGATATCGGGCGTCCAGAACGTCTTTCAGGTCAATACCCAGAATCCGCGCCTCTTGCTCCCACCATGCGATGGCCCTCTCCAGGTTGGCGCCCTCGCTCGGAGACGGCGCGACCCCCGTGGTCTTGACCCAATGGGATTCGTAGCGCCAACGCTGTGCGTCCGCCTCCGCCGAGAGGCGGATCGTTTCTTCCTCCATCTGATGGAGGACTTGCAGCCGAATCGCAGGATGTGGAGGCAGAACCCCCTCAAGCCGCATCTGGCGTTGCTGGTCAAGATAGTCCAGGTACGCGTCTGCAAGGCAGCGCGGCAGGAAGCACGCCTGCCTCCAAGACTCTGGAATGAAGTATCCCGATGCTGCAAGGGAATCGAGAAGCGTCACTAGGTGCTTTTGCTCCGTCTGTCTCAACCTCTCGCAGTAGCAAACGTCGCACCTGTCGTTCTCGTCCTCTGGCACAACATATATCTCCCGCCAGGACTCCGGAACGTGGTGTCCTGACGCTGCCATCTCGTCTAGGACCGTCTCCATCCTCACCCCTTCCGGCCAGGCGGACTCATGCCGATCTCCTTTTCCTTCTGGCGTCAAGCCAGGTGAGGCTGGGCGAGTTACGCCGGTCTCCTTCGCCAATGCCTCTTCGCCATTGTCTCCCGCCGGACCGGACGGGAGCAGAGGGCATCTGCCATCTGGGCCCCGGGGGACTAGTTGCAATTCGCCAGTAGGGCCGATTGCTAAGCGGGCCTTTCGGCGCTGATTGTCCACGAAGATGGGCACAACTGTTCCCAATTGCCAAGGACTATCCGGAATGTATACTCGGTTCCCATCGTTATCGAACGGCGGCGTCGGCGGCTTCTGGTCCCAGTCGTAGTAGGTACGGAAGAACCGCATAATAACAACATCGTGATATGTCTTCAGGAGGGCCTCCAGGTAAAGTGCTTGCGCGGCAAGGGAGTTGGTAGTTGCCATCGCCCGTCTCCCGTTTCGGGCCCCAACAGGAAGGCACGCGGGGCAGGCCGTCGGGGCTCAGAACAGTTACTGCTTCAGTAGTCTCTTCTGGGCAAATGTGGCCCCAACGACGGTCGGGTTCGCCAATTCCTGAGTCATAACGTCTTCACCTCATACACCTTCAACACCTCATCCCCATAATGGTTGATCACCTTCAAGGCGATCTTGCCGGTTTCGGGTTTCGGGAACGGGCGGCTCTTCGTGGAATAGAGGGCGGACCAGGCGGCCTCGTCCACCTCGGCCCGCAGCGCCCGCTTCAACTTGTCATACGGCTCGTCGGCACCCGTGAAGTAGGCGTGGCGGACGAAGAACGATTCGCCGCTGTAGTTGGTGTCGATGAACCAGCATGCGATGTCGTCGGTCGAGGACGACCGGATTTCCCCCGTCGTCGGGTCGTACACGTCCAGGCCGCGAATCTCGACCGTCACCTGGCCGTCCTTGGTCTTCTTCACGTCCACGTCCGGCTCGCCGAAGACCATGAAGAGGTTGGCCGAACCGGTCTTCTTCAGGAGGTCGCCCATCGCCAGGTCGGGGTTCATGCGGCACGGCAGGACCACGAGTTTCCCGTACCGTTTGGCCTCTTCCGAGACGTGCGGGTCGAACGCGAAGCCGCACACAATGAGCACGTCGAACCCCACGCCCTGGACAGCCTCCTTGGCGGCTTCCTTCACGAGTTCCGGCGCCACCGTGCCGTGCTCCGGCCCGATGCACACGGCCGCGCGGCGCACCTTGCCGTCCTTGTCGGTATACTCGCCGACGCCGTTGATCCACTGTCCCGGATAGACGGTCAGCGTGTCAAACTTGAGACGCTCGTTCCTGACGGTGTTCTGCACGCCAGCGGACCGCAGGTTGTCCAGGACCATGTTGCTGAATGAACCGCCGGCCAGGAACTTTGTCGTGAAACCCAGGTCGTTGGGCTTTTCCGCCAGTGTCTTCTTCTCCTCCACGCTGATGGTCCGGTGCGGCGAGAGGCTCTCGACCGTGAACGGCCCCGTCACGCGGACGGTTTTTCGGTCCTCGTAGGGCCGGTCGTAGAGGGTTTCGGTGTCTGCGCGGCGGGCGATGGAGGCGTCAATCTCCTTCTGGCGGGCCTGGCGCATGTTCCACCATTCGGCCAGCAGGGCCTCACCCGCTCCCCCTTGGGTCGCGGCTAAACGTGGAACCTCCCATTCCTGCCATTTCTGTTTGAGGGTCTTATTGATCTTCGCCAGCAGGGGCTCCAGTTTCTCCTGCCAGCGGGTGTGGATGGCGTCAATCTCCTCGTTGTTGGCAATGGATTTGAGGGTGACGTGCGGCACGCGCTCATAGACGAAGCCGCGGCGGATGTCGCCGCCCCCCTCACCCCCACCCCCTCTCCCACCCTGGGGCGAGGGGGGAACGCCTGTCAGTTCGGCCTCCTTCTTGCGGCCGTCGGGTGAATCGGCCAGAAGGTAGTACGGGAACCGCCCGGCCATGAGGCGCGTCCGGGCGAGCGTGAGAGACACGCGGCTCGTATCAACGGTGATCCATCGCCTACCCCATTGTTCCGCGACATAGGCCATCGTCCCGCTCCCGCACGTCGGGTCGAGAACCAGGTCGCCAGGATCGGTGGTCATAAGAAGGCATCGCTGCATTACGCGGTCGGAAGTCTGAACGACATAGACCTTTTCTTCGCTGTATCCGGCAGCCGTATCGTGCCAACTGTTCTCCATCTGGATTACAGGGAAATCTGCGAAGTACTGACGCAGGTACGGGTTCCGCCCCAACACGATCAACCTGGCGGATTTGACCAACCGCTGCATCCCATCTGGATGCGTGCGCCAACTTTTACCACTCAATGGCGCAAAGGTTCCGCCTTCCATCGTGAAAGTGTATGTGCAGGATGGGGTATATCCAGAGGATGTCAACACCGAACGTTTGAACACTTGGGACTGCCTATCCCTGTCCAGATTGCTGAGTTCCTCTACGCTGACCTTCACATATGCGCCGTCGCCAGTGTGAAGATAGCAGAATTCCCGTTCCTCACCTATTGGACGGTCCACGTAAAGAGGCCGGAACTTCATCTTGTCGATGTCTCTTGCGTACCACAGGATGTAGTCATATACGCGGGCCATGCCCTTCTGTCCGAGGGGAGTCATGCTCCGGAAGTTGATGAGTGCAGCGAAGTTCTCGGAACCCAACACCTCGTCCATCAGACACCGGACGAGATGCACGTTCTCGTCGCCGATCTGCACGAACACGCTGCCGCCAGGAGTCAGCAGTTCCCGCGCCGCGACCAGCCGGTCCCTTAGATACGCCAAGTACGAATGGATGCCGAGTTCCCACGTGTCGCGGAAGGCCTTGACCTGTTCGGGTTGGCGGACTACGTCCTCGGCTTTGCCGTCCTTCACATCGCGTTTGCGGGTCGAGACCTGCCAGTTCGAGCCGAACTTGATGCCGTAGGGCGGGTCCAGGTAGATCATCTGGACCTGGCCCTTGAGGCCTTCCTTCTCGGCGAGGCTGGTCATTACGAGGAGCGAGTCGCCCAGGATGAGCCGGTTCGCCCAGTTGCCCTCGTGGTGGTAGAAGTCCACGCGGTCGGAGAACTCCTCGGGCAGGCCGTTAAAGTCAGAAAAGAGGTCCAGTCCAAGTTGCTCGGGCTTGGGCGGCCGCGCGGCCTCGACGCTCTGTCGAAAGTCCTCGATGATGGCCTGGGGATGGATCTTCTCCTGGATATAGACCGGCACCGCCGGGACTTCCAGCGGCCGCGCATCCTCCTCGTCCTTGCCTTTCCACACGAGTTGCGGGTCGAGGTCCGGGTCGCGCGGATAGAGCACGGTCTTTGGCACTTGCTCATCCTCGCGCACAAAGTCCCGCAACTCCTCGGTGGGGATATTCTTCCGCTTGTCCTTGTGCCGGACGGCTTCGATCTTACCAGAGGTAGACCGGCCACGTACTCTCTTCCTTGTCATGCACACACCTCTCACAAGACTAGGCTTCAAACCCCTCAATCCCAGCCAGGACTTTGCTCATGGCCTTCTCAAGGGCTCGCCTGCCCCGAGTCGTCGAGTCCCAGAACTTGCCAAACTTCCTGTGGTGCCCTGCCTGCTTAAAGAAGACCGACACATCGATGCCCGAGGCCCCTCGTGCACCGGTCCGCCGGTAGTACCGCAGCATCACCTCGAATGCGGCCTCGATAGCATCGGCGAGGGGCTCAAAGACTTCGGGCTTGTTCTGCTCCCATTGGACTCGGAATGATCTGGCGTTCCTATTTGACCTGACCATAGGGCCCAGGTGGCTCCAGACGAAGTGCAGGACGTGCCATCGTGCAAACTTGCGCTCCCGGTCGCCTTGCACGGCATAAGCCACTTCCCGCTTGAGACAGTACCGGGGCAGATGGTAGTTCGGATCGCAGTTGGGGAACACCTTAGTGTACATGTCTTCCTCAAAGAGCCTCTCCGTGCCCTTCATGATAACGGCCGGGTCGAGTTCGCAGGCCCCCACCGCCTGCGCGATCTCCTGCTTCTTCACGGGAATGTAGTGCTTCCCCGGAGCACTTCGTTTCGCCTCTTTCTTGCTTTGGCGCTTGCGGATGTAAAGATATCCGAGTTTGCGGAGAGCCCGTTCCAGTTCGATCTGGATGCGGTCATTGGCCATGAGGTCGGAGGCGGTGATCGGATTCTGCCAATTCGTGCCAGAGACAATTTGGGAAACGAGCAACTCAAAGCCGTCGCTATCATGGCCGACTTCTCTGGGCACACGAATGACTTTTACGAGGACGCTTGCTCTTTGGGCCTCGGCCGGATGTTCTGCGAGCACGCGAGTCGTCTGCTGGCCGTTGATAATCTGAGGATTGCTGACTTGTAAGATATCTCTGCCTTGGCGACTACGCTTCACAGCATCGTCACAGATGATCGTGATCCCGTTGTTGTAGTAGAAGAACCTCTCGGGTTCGGACGAGAGCGTGGACACCATGCTCCGGTTTACGTCTTTCTTCTTGCCTGGCCCAAGGTAGCCGCGGATATTGCGGGCAAAGATCCGAGTTCCGGCAGACTCATAGAGTGAAGCAACCGCCCCACCTCTCATTGGGAACACCCATGACTCGATGTGGGCGTATTCGTCGTAACGTTGTGCGATGCTATTGACGGTGACATTCGGCCCCTTCTCCATCTCCAAATCGAGGCTTGGAATCGGCGGCGCAACCCCATCGAGATAGTCGCGAAAGAGCAACATGGCGCGATGACCATCGAAGAACTCAACCTTGGCATCGCCATCGGCACTTCTGACTACGTTCTCCGCATCCTTGCGGATGGAGGAACTTATCTTGCCAAGCGTAGCGAAGTAGAGAATGACACGGTACTTCTTGCCAACGACTCGTTTACGGGCTTCCTCGAAACGCTCGGCCGAGTACGATTCCATTGTGGTAACGTACTCCCGGAATTCGCCGTTGCTGGGGCAACAAAGTTGGGCTGCAACCTGTGCGAAACTGATCACGTCATCGCGTTTTTCGGCCTTCTCCATCAATGCCTTGCGATACTTGGCCTGCACGATAAACACCGCCCGTGCTGCGTCATCGATTAGCAGCCCATCGATACCTTTATCTCGGGAGCCGCCCGCAACAGCCTCGGCGGCCCGCTCCTCGCTGTCCGTAATATAGGCGCGGAAGAACCACAGCACAAATCGGTCATCCGGCGCAAGCCTGGAGAATCTGGTTGCGATGTCCTCAATTGTGGCGTTGAGGTTCCGAATAGTCAGTTTATCTTGGTTCATTGGTCTCTCCCGTGCGATTGCTTCCGAGAGTGATAACTTCGAATAGCGTTTTTCGCATCCCACGGATCGGCGATCTCGATGAACGCCCACCGGCCCCAGGTGCCGGCGTTGTTAACGGCGGGAATCCAGAGGTTGCGGGCGGTGGCGACCTTGGCCTCTTTGTCCTTGTCGCGCTCGCCGGTGACCTCGACGAGGAGGTTCAAGGGGTCCTCCCGGCCGCGGCCGTCGTCCAGGCGCACGATGAAGTCCGGCATGTAGTGCCGCTGGTCGCCGTTCAGGGTATAGGGGATGAGGAAGCCGAGGTTGTGGTTCTTGACGTAGGCGATTACCTCGTCCATTTCCTCAAGCGCCTGGGCCATCTTCTGTTCCCACGACTCCGTGTCGGCGACGACGTGGGAGACGTGACACTTGTCAGGGGCGGTCTTCCAGGTCGGGCGGGTGGTGTCGAAGTCCACGTAGCGGGTGCTCCCGACCGTGTCGTAGGGCTTCGGGATGGGGAGGAGCCGCTTGGCGCCCGAATCGGCTGCGACGATGGCGCGGTAGATGCGGTCGCAGGCGTCGTGGGCATTCTCTGCCAGGAGCAGGAGTTGCGGGAAGGTGTTGTCCTTGAGTGTCAAGCACTCGCGCATCCACTGCCGCACGATGGTCAGAAGGTCGGGGAAGAGCCACGGCTTGGGGTTCTGCTGGTCATCGCGGAAGTAGTGGTCGTGGATTTCGCGGGCGATGAGAAAGGCGACCTCCTGCTCGCGTCGGGCCTTCAGGTCATCGAGCGTGTGGATGACCGATTCGCCCACGATTGGAGCGTTCTCAACCTTTGTGGGCACGTGCTGGGTCGTGAGGGCGAGGCGGGAGTCGTCGGTGAACTTCGCGGCCAGGCGCTCGGCGGGCAGGTCGTAGCGGTAGCCGTCGATGCGGGGGAAGGTGATCTCGCAGGCGATACGGTCTTCCAATGCTCGGACGCGCGTCGGGATGGGGCCGGGTTTCGGGTCGGTGGTCGAGCCGGAGCACGGAATGAAGGAGAACGGCACGCCATAGACCTCGGCGTACTGGACGGGGAAGCCGTCGAACTCGGCCGTCTCGCCGTCCGGCGTGGTGAACGTCTGGCGGCTCGGGCTGTAGCCCATGCGGCGGAGGCCGCGGCCGACGACCTGCTCGCACAAGAGTTGCGTGCCGAACGCCCGGATGCCGAGGATGTGGGTGACGGTATTGGCGTCCCAGCCCTCGGTGAGCATCGAGACGGAGACGACGCAGCGGATGTGCTCGCCGAGCCGGTCGCGCTTGCCGACGGTGTTCATGACTTCGCGGAGGAGGTCTTCATCGGTGAGTTTCTCAACGTCGCGGTCGGGGAACCGCTGGCGGTACTCGGCTTTGAACTCCTCGATCTCCGTCGCGGCCGCTTTCTTGAACTCGTCGCTCATGGCCTCGCCGGATTCGAGTTGTTCGGAGTCCACCAGGATCGTGTTCGGCCGCAGAAGGAACCGCCCGCCATCGACGTTGCCGAACAGGGGGAGTTTGCCGGGGACGGCCACGACGGTGCCGTCCGGCAGCGTCTTCTCCCAGCCGGCGATGTAGTCGAAGACGAGTTTCGAGACGTTCGTGTTATTGCAGACGACGATGAAGACGGGCGGCGTCAGGCCGTTGGCCCGGGCCTCCTCGTTCTTCTCCCACCGCTCGAAGTACTTGGCGTAGTTCGCGTAGAGGCTCTGGAGGGCGCCTTCGAGGACGGCGGGCAGGTTCGGTTCGCCCGTGACAGCCTGGGTGCGGCGACCCTTCTTCGGCAGGTCCTCGCGGATGCGGAGCCAGATGTTGCGGTAGGTTGGCTGGTCGCCCTGCATGGCGTCGTCGGCCACGGGGACGCGCGGCACCTTGACGATTCCGCTCTCGATGGCGTCGATGAGCGAAAAGTCTGAGACGACCCAGGGGAAGAGGGTGCCCTCAGGGTAGCCGGACCCGCGCAGGAAGAACGGCGTGGCCGAGAGGTCATAGACGGCCTTGATGCCGAGTTTGCGTTGGACGGCCTCCAGGCCGCTGATCCAGACGCGGGCTTTCTCATTCGCGGCCTCGGCCTCTTTGCGCTCGTCGCCGGTGAGTTTCTCTTCCTCGCCCCCGGCACGGCGGCGGTAACAGTGGTGGGCCTCGTCGTTGATGACGATAACGTTCTTCTTCGAGCCGAGGCCGCGGCACACGCGGCGAACCATCTCGCCTTCGGACTCGGTGAAGGCCGACGGCTTGCCATTCGCCTTGCGGTCGGTACCCGTGAGAATGTCCTTGGTGAGTTTGCCGGCCTTGACCTTCTCGCGCGGCTTCAAGGCGTGGAAGTTCGTGATGACGACCTTGGCCTTCTGCATCTGGTCCATGAGGTCGGGCGGCACGATCTCCATCGCCCGGTAGTAGTTGCCGGGGTCGCTCGGCAGGAGGACCCGCAGGCGGTCGCGGATAGTGATGCCCGGCGTGACCACGAGGAAGGAATCCGTGAATCGCGCGTCCTGAGGGTTAGCGATCTTATTGAGCGTCTGCCAGGCGATGAGCATGGCCATGACGACGGTCTTGCCGCTGCCGGTGGCCATTTTGCTGGCGATGCGAAGGAGGCCGGGGTTGGCGTCCTCGTTGGCGCGCCGAAGGTCGTTGTGAATCCAGTCGTCCCCATAGCGGCGACCGGCGACCTCGGCCAGGTAGATGAGCGTCTCCAGGGCCTCAATCTGGCAGAAGAAGAGGCGACGGCCGCGCTCGGGGCTGCACCAGTATTCGAGGAGGCGCGCCGTCATGCGGGTTACGTCAGCCGTGTAGCGGCCTTCGCGCCAGACCTTTATCTGGCGCCGGATGGCGTTGACGGTTTTGTTTTTCCTCGATGCGGTCCCGCGTCCATTCAGTCTCGAAGGCGAGTTGCTTCGTCTTGCCCTTCTTCCTGGGCTGGGCGACGGGGATGAAGTAGCAGGACACGCGACGCTCGGGGACGATGTCGTTGGTGATGCCCTCGTCGTCGAAGCGAAAGTGCCGCTTCGGCTCCTCGAAGGGAGAGTTGATGACCGGGTTTTCGATGACGACTTGGGCTGGCATCCATCGCCCCCCGTAAAGGCACCGCAGCACACAACAATACCATGCGGCTCGCCGCTTGGCTAGACTGAACCGCATGGCAACCGCGGTGGTGCAGTATACAGAAGGGTGCCGACAAATCAATGAGGCCAAGGCTTCTGATGCCACAGGGCAGTCCGGGCACTGGTGTGGGCGGTGGGGGGAACCACGGAAAGTCATCGCTGGCCGACGGCCATGCGGACGTGGTGGGCGCGGCCAGCGGAGGCAATCGTGAAGTCGGCGGTGCGGAATCTGGTCGCCAGGTTGTCGTACTGGCGGCACTTCACCGGCTCGCCCGTCTCGTTGATTGGCCCCGCGCAGAATCACACCGAAACATCCCCCCGCACTTCGTCGGCTTGTCCAGCGGACCCGGATAGCAGCACGGGTCGCTGACGTTCGCGTAAACCAGCAGCCGCCCCACCAGGGCGCGCGCCCGGTCCAGGCAGGCGCAGAACCTTGGCAGCAGGTATTCCGCCTCGCCCTCAAAACCCGGAGGCAGATCGCTGTTGTGTACCCCGCAGGAGAACATGCCTTCCTTGCGGCGGGGACTGGGGTTTTTCACGGCGCGGCATAGCCGAAGATGCAAAGCCTTCCACTCCCGAAAAACCTCGCCGAGCATCCGGTTGGTCTCTTCCAGGGACTCCATAGTTGGCTTCACTCCATTGCTGTTCACGGCGGGTCTATGGGATTTCCGTCCAGGTCGTACCACTGGTCCCAGTAGTCCTGTATCGCCACCAGTTCGCCCCAACGGTTCCAAGCAACGTTCAGGATGCCGCAGACCGTGTACCAGTCCGACCGGCCCCAGCACGCCGTTTGCCGGACCTCTTTGATGAGCGTCTGCCCATCCACGATTTCGGTTTGTATCTTGCCCTCCCCGGAGCTGTCCTCCGCGAAGGTCGAAACCCCCGTATCCGGGTCGAGGTCCCCTTTGAGGCTGGTCGGGTGGGCGAACCGCCACTCTACCGGGTCGTCCGTCGTGTCCTTCTCCAGCCACACCACGGCGCCGTCCGAACCTCCGACCGGAAGGCCCTCGGTTTCGTTGACCTCCTTCGCGTTGTCGGTGCCGGTGACGGGCGGGTCGACAGGCGTCTCGGCGTCATCCTCAAGCATCTTCCAGGAGTAGTAGCCCCCACCGCCGCTTGCCTCGCTCGTCAGGCGGGCCCAGAAGCCGCGCCGATAGGGCAGACCGAGGCGGACGACGGCCCATTTGACGCCGGTGCCGTTCTCCTTCCACAGGATCTGTGCCGAGCCGGTCGTGCCGCTCCTCAGTTGCCCGCACTCGCCGTCGGCCACGTCGGCGAATTCATGGTCCTCGTCCTGAATGTCCACGCGGACGGGCGAGATGCCTTGGACGAGGCCCGGGACGATGGCGCCAGACTTGGCGGGCTCAAGGAGCACCACGAACCGCCCCGTGTGGTCGGCCGCAGTCGGCGTGACGCCCTTCAAGGCGACCTGGTTCTTGAAGGATTCCTCGTTGTCGGAAGGCGTGAAGATGGGCGCGTCGATGCCGAGGATGTCAAACCGGTCCCGGTCGGCGCCCGAGGCGTTCTTGACGGGAACGATACCGTTCGAAGCAAAGCGGCGTTTCGGGTCCTGCTGCTGATTACGCTGCCGGGCCTCAAAGTCCCGCGCCGCGTCGATGAAGGTGTTGAAGGTCCGGGCGGGAATCCGCAGCCGCTCGCCGGACCGCACTTTCTTCATCATGTCGCCCATCGTCAGATTCCCAGCCCGGCGAAGTCCCCATCGGGATAGACCTTCTCGACGTAGGCGGCGACGGGTTTCTTGACGAGCACCTTGGCCGTCGCGTCCTCGGCGTCGGCGTAGCGGACCCAGAGGTACTCCCACCCCTTCTTCGAGGCGACGGTGATGCCGCCGACCTGGAAGTTCGTGCGGTTGGGGCTTGCGGCGAAGCGGAACGTGATCTCCCAGTCCGCATCGCCGCGCTTCGAGCCGGACGCCCCGAGGAACAGCACCTCGCCCGCCGCGAAGCCCTTGAACGAGGCGTTGTTCACGGTTCCGGTCAGGGCGAAGAGCGTCGCCTTGTACGCGGGCGTCACGACCGAGTCGGCGAGGTAGTGAGTCTCGCTGAACGAGTAGACGGGGACGGTGATGTCCACGCCCTCGACGCTGTCGTGCGTGACGCCGATGGCGCCCTGGAAGTCGGGTGCGCCGGCCGGGTACTTGCCGATGGTCTGAAGGCTCTGGGTGACGTGCTGCGTGCCGCCGCCCGTGTCGAAGGAGAAGACCGACTCGCCCGTCTCGGGCGGTGGACTGCCGGAGAAGCGGCCGTAGCGGACGGTGCCGTCCCAGACGCACGCGGCGTCGTCGCCGGAGTCGATGTGGACCGGCTCGATGCGAGCCGTCTGGCGGACGAGGCCGTCGTGCGCGGCCGGGGCGGCCTCCAGGAGCGCCGTCTTGGCGGCCACGTCGTCGGCCGTCCCGCGGACCGTGTAGTGGAGGTCGGCCGACGCCTCCTGGCCGGTGGAGGACGGGCGGCTATCGGGTTTTTCGGTGACGGTGACGGCCATGCGTTACCTCAGTCGAACACCAACCCCTCGCCCATCGTCGCCTCGTCCACCAGGCGGCCGGTGTTCTTGGCGGTTTCCTCGGTCGCCCTGGCGGTCCGCTCGGCCACGCCGCCGACGCCGATGCGCCCGGCCACCATCGCGCTGAACGTTCCCTGGACGGCGACGATGCGGTCGGCCGCGCGGCCGAGCGCATCGGAGAGGCCGGCCAGGTCGGGGACCGGGAGCGCCTCGAACTCGCCGGCCCCGGGCGGCCCTTCCGCTTCGCGTGCCTTGCGCTTCCCAGCCGCCTCGGCGATGGCGGCCTCCCACTCCTCGCGGGCCTTGGCCAGGTCCGCCTCGGACTTCTCCAGGTCGGCGGCGTGTTCCTCGGCGTGCTTGCGCCGGGCGTCGGCGGCTTTCTCCGACACGTCCACGAGGGCGGCGTTCTTCTCTTCCTCGATGCCGGTCAGGCGCTCTTGGAGTTCCTTGTCCGTGTCCGCCAAGGCCGTGTCCGTCTCGCCGACGATTTGCTGCCGACGGGCCTTGGTGCGTTCGGCCAGGGCCTGCCACTCGCGCTGGAACTCCTCCTCGGTGATCTCGCCGCGGGCGCGCTTGCCCTTGAGGGCCTCGCCTTCGCGGCGGTACTCGAACTCGTGGACTTTCAGGCGGACGACGCCGCCGACGACCGAGGCGACGGTCTTGAGCATCGCCCGCATCTCGTTCCACATGGTCGCGAGTTTGGCCTTCAGTTGCGCCCAGAGGGCGATGACGCCGTAGAACGCGTCGGTCGCCGTGTCGAGGAACGCCTTCTTCCAGTCGAGCCAGTAGCCCTTGAGCCACGCGACGCCTTTCTCCCAGGCGACTTTCAGCGTCAGCCAGAGGATCTTCGCGGCCAGGCCGATGTCGCCCGCGGCGAGGGCGTCGGCGATGCCGCGGTAGGCCTCCAGCGCGAAGCCCTTCAGGGCCTCGAACTTTTCGCCGAGCCAGTCGAGCGCCTTCCCCGCAGCACCCGTGGCGTAGAGGACATACCCGCCCAGGGCGGCGACCGCAGCGATTACGAGGCCCACGGGCGAAAGCAGCGCCCCCAAGGCCGCACCCACAAGGCCCAGGACCGTTGCCGCGCCGCCGAGGATGGTGCCGAACCCCGTGATCGCGCCACCGAGACCCGAGACGACCGTTCCCAGGACGGCGAGTGCCGCGCCGCCGGCCGTCGCCGCCGCGGCGAGTTTCAGGGCCGAGACGATGAGGCCCTCGTTCTTTTTCACCCACTCCGTCGCGCGGACCACGAGGTCGCGGATTCGCACGGCCAGGTCCGAAAGCGTCGGCGCGAGGGCCGCCCCGACGGCGAAGACGCCGCGCCTGACCGTCGTCCAGAGGTCGCCGAGCACATCGTTGAACGCCTCGGCCGCGCGGGCCTCGCGCGTCGAGATGGTGAGGCCCAGTCGCCGGGCCTCTTCCTGGAGCGCCGCGATGCCGGCGGCGCCCTTTTCGACGAGGGGCAGGAGGTCGGTCCCGGAGCGGCCGAAGATCTCCATCGCCGCCGCAGCGCGGAGCGTCGGGTTTGGAATCGCGGCCAGGCGGTCGGCGATGAGTTTGAACTGGTCCTCGGGCGCAAGGGCCGAGAGGTCCGCGACCGAGAGGCCGAGGAGCGCGAGCGCGTCCTTAGCCTCCTTGGACCCCGTCGCGGCGTCCACGATAACCCGCTGCATCCGCCGAAGGCCCGTCTCCAGGCCTTCCATGCTCGTGCCGGACCGGCCCGCGGCAAAGCCGAGTTCCGAGAGGGCCTCGACCGAGACGCCCGTGCGCTTGCTCATCTTGGCGAGCGCATCGCCGGTCGAGGCGAACGCCTTGGCCGCGCCCGCAAGCGGGGCGAGGACGGCCATCCCGAGGCCCATCACCCGCAGGCCCACGTCGCGCATGCCATCGCCAATGGCCTGGACGCTCCTGCCGAAGGCTTTCAACTTGGCGTGGGCGCGCTTGAGGCCCCGCACGAGGCGCGAGTCGTCGGCAAAGAGTTCGACGAATGCCTGGCCCGCCCGGATGCCGCGAGGGGAGACCATCGGGTGTTACTCCTCGTCGGGCACAGGCCCCTCGGCTTCAGTCGGGACGGGCAGACAGTACCATCCTTCCGGGAGGTCCATCCGGCCGGGGACGGGTTTGCCGTCGGCATCGAGGACCCACACCTTCGCCCCGCGGATGGTAGCACGGAGCCTGACAGGCGTCCCGTCGGGGACGTAGATCGTCCGCGTCCCGCAGCCGGAGGCGAGGACGACGACCGCCGCCAGGAGAAGCACGGTCGCGCGCTTGCGCCACGTCGCCCGGACCCGCGCGCGAAGCCGGTCGCGGAGGTCCGTTTGAGGCGCGGCGTCCTCGGCGGTCGGCTGGGCCTTTTCGGCGAGGACGGGCAGGGCGGCGCGAAGCACGGCCTCCAGGATGAGGACGAGCCATTTCACGAGAGCGCTCCCGCCGCCTCAAGTTCGGCGTGCTTCAGTTGGATGCCCTCGCGCAAGGCCGCCGTCACCGCCTTGTCGGCCGCCTTTCCCTGGACCTGCTCGTAGATGCGGAGGACGTATTTCAGGGCGAGGTCGAGGCGCTGGAGGCCCTTGTTGGGCGCATCGTCGGGGATCTCCTTCTCGGCGAGTTTGACGGCCGAGATGATGGACCCCTCGTACTTCGCCCACGCCGGCCGCGCGGCGTAGAGGCGGTTCAGGCCGTAGAGCACCAGGGCCGCCACGGCCGCGATGCCGAGCGGCGAGTTGAGCGCCGCCCACAGCCCTTCCAGGATCGTCTGCCAGTTCATGCCTTCTTCTCCTTTCGGCTGTGCTCAAGGCAAGCCTTGCCTTTCACGAAGACCTGTTTCAGAAGCCCGATGTTCCCGCGCGTCAGGCGGATGCCGGCCTCATGTCGCGCAGCCGCCTCGTAAGGGCTGAAGTCCGAGGGCCGGAAGGCCCGCCCCTTCTTCGGGTCGCGGTGGATGTTCGCCAGGAGCGCCATCGCAGCGCTCGCCCGGTTCCACGCCTCGCGCGACCGTGCCTCGGCCATCCACACCAGTTCCCGAAGCGTCAGCGGCCCGGGGTCGACGCCCGAGATGCCGGCGCACTCGAAGACGAGCCGCCATCCGTCTGCTCGACGATTCTTTCCACGTCGAGCGCCTCGATCTTTCGCTCGGCCGCGGCCATCGCCGCCTCGACGAGCGCCAGTTGCTTCTCGATGGCCCGGGCGGGCGCTTGACGCTTCAGGCTCCGGAAAAAATCCGCGAGTTCCCTCCAGAACGCCTCGTGCGCCCCGGCGATGGCCTCGCCGCCGAGGGCCCGGCCGAAGTCGGCGTCCGAGACGCCCTGGGCGTCCGCTTGCGGCTTGACGAGGGCGTAGATCACGTCCACGAGGAGCAGGAGGTCGTCCTCCAGGTCCGTCATGAGCGGCAGGTCTCGCCCTGGTTCGCGCGGCTCGATGAGGCGCGCGAGGTTCACGCCCACGAGGTCCCGCACCCTCCGCACGGCGTCCACCGTGATCGCGAGTTGCCACATCCGCCCGGCGCTGTCGGTAAAGGTTCTCATGGGGCCTCGATCTCCATCCATTCCGGCGCGTGGTCGGCGTAGGTCGGCTTCAGGGTCACGCTCACCGTGATCGCCTCCTCCAGCGGCTCGGAGCGGCTGAAGTTGGTGACGGCCATCGTCGCCCGCAGGCCCTGGCTGCCGGCCGTCTCGATGTCGCCGTCCATGACAGCCACCTCGAGGGGCGTCCCCGCGAACCAGGCCCCCTGGATCGCCGTGAACCCTTCGTCCTCGGTGTCCCAGACCATCTCGAACTCGACCGACCCGTCCCTGAGGGTCCCGACCGTGGCCCGCCAGCCGGAGTTCGCGCGGGTCGTCACGTCCGCCTCGCCCTTTTCGAGGTTCAAGGTCACGTCCTTGGCGTTCGTGATCTCTTCCCAGTCGGGCGTCTCGTAGGTCCCGGTGTTGCGGTAGAGTTTGGCATCCATGCCGAGTTTCACGGACATCGCTTCGTCTCCTTATCTCACCGACCCCGCCCAGAACCTGGGCAGGCGGTCTTCCACGTTCTCCAGCGCCGGGCCCATGAACGCCCGCTTCGGATACCGCTCGCGGCGGTAACGCCCGCCGAACTCGTGCGGCGTGGCCGATAGGCCGATCAGGCCGTAGTCCGGCCCGATGACCACCGACTGGCGGTCCTTCTCGACCGCGTACAGAATCGCCCGCCTGAGTTGCCCTCTTCGCGTGTGCGGCGGCGTCCCCGGTGAGCTTGCGACCGGCGACCGCCGGATCGAGTGCCGCGCGACCTTGCGGATGAGGCCGCCCGCGTGGCCGAGACTCTCGACGCTTCCCTTCCTCGCCTTCGCGAGCACCTTCCCGCTATCGAACTGCGTCCGCACCGCCAGGCCGATCACGTCTCACCTTCCTTCGCTTCCGCCAGGTCGGCCACCGCCGCCATCGCAGCAGCCGCCCCGCTGATGAAGACCGGGCACCGGATGAGTCTCGGTTTCCGTCATCACGCCACCAGCATCGCCGGGGCAAGCGCGCCCGTCTTCTCGCCCTCGTGTCCGAAGGTCACGCCGCTCTTCACGTCGGCCTCGGCAGGCAGGTCCCCGTCGGTCAGGTAACTGAAAATGTCGCACGCCCCGAGGTCCGAATCAGCGTCCATCACAAGAGCCTTGGACCCCGATCCTGTCCGTAGCGTGATTTCGACGGTATCCCCTGGGTGGGGGTCGATGTGACTTCTGCTGCAATGCAATGCCACACCGTTCTTGCCGACGGTCGCCAGCATAGTGTCGCTGTAAATCGTACCTATGTTGTTGTATATCCCAAAACTACCGTTGTCGCCTGCCGTACCGATTATGTTGCCGAACGAGATGAGCGTGCCATAGTTGTATATCCCGGAACTACCGTCGTCGCCTGCCGTACCGGTTACGTCGCCCTCGATGGACGCGTCCGTCTCGTTGAATACACCAATGCCGTTGTCGCCTGCCGTACCAATTACGTCGCCCACGATGTGTGCGCCCGTCCCGTTGTAGGTGTACACGCCAGTACCATATGCCGTGCCGTCCGCGACGTGCCCTTCGGTGATGGTGAGCGTACCCGCAACCCGCAGTCCAAAATCCGCTGCCGGCCCGCCGCCGGTGTAGTTGCCGTCGATGGTCACCTCGGCGCCGCCATAACACTCCCAGTACTCATCGACCGTCGTGTAGCAGTCGCCGACGATTTGGAGGTCCTGAAAAGGACCAGCCAAGGAGAGACACTCCATCTCGGCAATCGTCCCAGCGATGAGCGTGCAGACACCGGCAACAATGAGTATGCCGCTGCCGTTGCCATTCAAGTGCAACGTGCCGGTCGCCCCGATGTCAAACGTCTCATTGCTGAGAGAGCAGATGTGGTCAATGTAGCAGGTGTCACCCTCTGCCGGTAACACGCCGCCCCACGTCGCCGCCCAAATGATGCCGCCATTCATAACAGTGCGTTTGATGGCCATGCGTCACCTCACCATCTCGCCGTCTGCCAGTTTCCCTTTCTCGACGAGGTCCACCCTGACTTCATCGACCACGGCTGCAATCGCCGGCTCGGCGAGCCGAGCAGCGACGCGGGCTTGTTCGACGAGCAGTTGCTCGGCCCGATGTTTAGTCTGACCTGCTTCCATCTCGGCTCGCTGCTCTGGGGTCAACTGCGCCAGTCGGGCGTCGGTGAGTTCTTTCTGTCGCGCACGGCGGGCCTCGATCTCAGCCTGCTTCTCGGCAGGACTTTTGCGCATCCAGACCAGCATCCGTTCCTCGGCCGGCGTTTGCGTGGTTAGCGTCATGGCTTACGGCCTCCCACTATTCGGCGCTGAAGGTTTGGACGGCGAGGGTTTTCGAGCCGCTCGCACAGATGGCATTGATGGCGAGTCTTGCACGCCCCGCCGTGAGAGAAACGGCCCCGCCGTTGGCGGCCAACGGGATGCCCTTGTCCGCCTCGGCATCGGTTCCGACGGCCACGTCGATGCGCTCGTCGCTGAGGTTCGTGAGCACGACGGTGTGCCGAGCGGCATCAGCGGCCAGGACCACGGTCGTCGTGGCCCCGACCAACACGTTCGCCACGGCCCCGGCGTTGATGGTCCCACCCACAGCCGCTTCGGCGGCGATCAGGGCCTTCTCGGCCAGCGGCCGGTTTTGGGCGTCCGTCTCAAGGTCCACCGAATGGAGCCAGCGTCTGCCCATCTCTCACCTCACCACACGCAGCGTCAGCGTCAGCACGCTCGTGAATTGCCTGAGTTCGTCCATGTGCTCCGGGGCATAGACGGGCGCGTGCTCGGTCTTCGTGCACGCGGCCTCGGGATACGACGCGAGGCGCCCCGCGCGAAAATGATCGGCGATCTCCTCGACGAGCCCGACAAGCGGATCGAGTTCCGCCGCGTCCCCAGTCTGGAACTTCTTCTGGACCGCCACGTCCACCTGGTACTCGAACTGGCTGCGGCTCCGGTCGGCCCGCTCGACGGTGACGCCCTTCGGCACGACCGTCACGTGCAGCGCCGCCATGTCCTTCAGGTCGAAGATCGGGCGGTAGTGCCGCTCGGCCGTGAGCGGCATGCTCCAGGAGCCACCGTTAAGTTCCTGGACGACCGCGTCCGCGATGTCGGTGATCACAGCCACTGAAGGTCCCTTATTTCACAAGCGCAACGAGGAGCGAGAGCACCGCCCCGAGCGCCGCCGCCAAGGCCGTCATCGTCACCGCCCAGTGGTGCCGTAGGTGGTTCGTCATACAGCGGTCGAGTTTTTCGACCCGCTCGTCGATGCGAATCAGCAGGTCATGGTCGTTCGGCTCGCCCATCATCCCGTCTCCGTGCCCACGAGTTTCGTGTGGATGCGAAGGAGCGTCTTCGCGCCGTCCGAGTACTGAAAGTGCCGTCGGCCCGGCGGTCCCAGGACCTCGTAGGTGCAGTCGTCCGGGGCCTCAATCCGGTCGCCCGGGCGCGGCAGGCCCAGCGCGCCCAGCGCCGCCGTCGGCACGAGCCAGTCCCACGTCTCGAACTCCACCAGGATCCCCGTCCCATCGTCCACCTCGCCCGTCCGGTAACTTCGCCAGGCGGTCGCCTCGACGGCGGTTTCGCCCCGCCGGTAGGTGACGGCCACGCCGCAGGCGCCCGCAAGCGTCGCGGCAAGGGCGGCCGTCGCGTCGGCAAGTGCGTCCGGCATGACCGTTCCCTCTACAGAAGCGCCTCGAACGTGAGCGACGCGCCGCTCGCATCGCCCGCGCCCGAGTTGACGGCCTTGACGCGGACGTACCGCTTCACGTCCAGCGGCAGTCGGGCCGTGAACGTGGCAGCCGCCGCGCCCGCGCCGCCGGCCCCCGTCTGGACGATGACACCCGGATACAGGTCGGCCGCGGTCCCGAACGCGGGGTCGTCGTCGTGCTGGACCGAATAGGTCATCGTCTTGGTGTCCGGCAGCTGCCCGGTCGTCAGGGCAGGGGCGCTGACCTTGAACTCGGCGGCCGCGAGGAAGTCCCCTCGGCTGCCGTGGCCCAGGTCCAGGCCGCTCGAATACACCGTGGCCGCGCCGTTCGGCAGGGCCTTGGTCGCCTTCAGCAGTGCGTCTTTCACTTGGTAACCCATGGTCGGTTCCTTTCATCCGTTACAGGGTCAGGGCCTCGGTGTCGGTGATGGCGTCGGTCGGCGCAATCGGCACGCCGAACGCCTCGGTCGGGAACGGCGCCGGGGCGCCCGTCGCGTTCGTGGCCGTGCGGCTGTCCTGGAGTTGCCGCAGAGACCGGCGGCTCACCAGGAGCACGTCCGGCCGGACGCCCACCGGGAACTTCGACAGGAGTTCGGCGACGAGGTCGTCCGTCAGGCCCTTGCCGGCATCGGCGGTGAGTTTCTTGATGCGGCCGATGCAGTACCGGCTGGCGACCTGGAGACCCGGGTACGCCAGGAGTTCCTGGACGTAGGCCGTGAACGGGTTGTCGCTCGCGTCGAGGATCCGCTGCTCGGCCACGTCCGAGAGTTCCAGGCTCCCGTTGTTCCCGTACACCCAGGTGACGTTCTTCGGGCCGAACCTGAGGGCCCAGGCGCTGGAGCCGGTGCCCGCCGTGGTGCCGCCGGCGTCCACCACCATGTTCGTCGCATCGTAGGCGGCCAGGAGGCCCGGGAACCCTTTCGCGTCCGCGCCCGTCCCGTAGTAGAACTGCGTGGCCAGCGTCTGCATGGCCGCTTCGAGGATCGCCGACGCCTCCAGGGCGATGTACGCCTCCGGCCCGTCCTCGTACCGGTCGGCGACCGCCTTGTCGCACTCCCACCGCGGGTTCAGGATGTACGTCTCGAAGAGGCGGTTCTCATACGTCCCCTTCGTGGCGGCGGTGCCCTCGTTCGCGTTGCGGAACCCGACGGTCGGGTTGGCCGTCCGCACGAGGGTCTTGTAGTTCAGGCCCTTGATGGTCCGGGCCGGCGCGAGCACGAGTTCCGGATGGGCCTTGGTCGCCTCGTCGATGAGGCCGACGACGCCGTCGGACCCGTTCGCCTTGGCGATATCAAGCAGCGTGGGCATTGCCATGTGCGTCACTCCTTACTCGGTTTGCATTCGATCTCGGCGGCGAAGGCCGCGAGGTTGTCGCCGACCTTGGCCTTCAGTTCCGCCCGGCGCTTCGCCCGCGCGTCGTCGCGCTTCTCTGGCTGGAACGCCACAGGCGCCTTCTCGCCCCGGTCCAGGGCCGCCAGGCGGGCCTTGAGCGCCTCGTTCTCGGCCCGAAGTTCACTGGCGTGAAGTTCCTGGGCCTCGGCGAACGACTTCCCGGCGGCGAACCACTCGCCGCCCTTCGGGCCGAAGGCGTCCAGGAACTTCTTGCACTCGGCCCGCGCGTCCGCCATCCCTGCGGCGGGCGCCTCGGGTTGCTTCCCTTCGGCGCTGCTCAGGGCAGGCTTCTCCGCGTCCACGGTCGCACCAGCGACCTCGGCGGGTTTCTCGGCCGCTTCCACGGCCCCAGGTTTCGGGGCCTCGGCGGCAAGTTCAGGTTTCGGCGCGTCAACAGCCGGCACGACAGGCGCGGCCTCAGCGGGTTTGGGTTTGGACATTGCGGACTCCTTTCCTGCGTTCGTGAACTCGACGTGAATGCTCTCGCCCGGCCCAAGTTCGGACCGGGTGCCCATGTCCGCCCCATACGGGCAGACGGCCACGCCCCTCAGGGGCCACTCGCGGATGACGATGCCCGGGCCGGCGAACTGGAAGCCGTTGACCGGCACGGCCTGGCCCTGGGCGACCTCCTCGACCTTGACACCTTCGCCGCCGAAGTAGATGGACGCCTCGTAAGGGACGCCCGCCCGGGCCTTGTGGATGATCTCGCTCGCCCGGTCGCTCTCCTTGTAAGGCACGAGCGCCCCCGAGACCTCCAGGCCGTCCGCGTCGGCGCGGAAATGGTTCAGGTAGCCGATGACCTCGGACGGGTTGTGCACGTAATCCACCGGCAGGCGGTCCTTGTGGAGGCGCATCCCGGCCATGTCGTGGACCACCCGGCCCCAGAACCAGTGGGTGACCGGCTGGGCGGTCCGGGCCTTCATGCGGATGGGCGCGGACTTTGCGCCTTCGCCGTTGTCGCCGAGTTCAAACGGGCCGACGACCATCCGTAGCGCGGCCGCCGGCACGCTGCCCGTCCGGCGGGCGGATTCGAGCGTCATGGCGCTCGGCTCAACCATTGGCGATCTCCACGATCTGGGCGTTCGCGGGGGCGACGTTCGTCGGCAGGCCCAGGGATTCCAGGTACTCGTTCTCGGCCGCCAACTGGTCGGCCACGTCGAAGAAGTCCTTCCCCTGCTGCTTGAGGATGTCCGTGCGGGAGGCGAGACCCGCCCCGATGGCGGCGATGTCGGCGTTCACTTCCTTGAGGGGGTCAATCCACGGGATGCCCTTGGCGATCCACTCCCACCGCAGGTCCGCCAGGCCCATCCCGCGCGGGAGTTCGAGGAAGCCGTCTGCGATGAAGAGCCGCAGCCGCCAGCCGGTGAGGCTATTGAGCATGAGCCGCACATCGTGCCGCTTTACGTCGGCCGACTGCTCATACTGAAGGAGCGCCTGCCGCGCGCCGGAGTAGTTCGTGTGGGCCTCGTCGAAGAACGAGTACGGGATGTCCAGGCCCTTGAGGGCCGTCTGGATCATCGTCTGCGTGAACGCCTGGAACTCGGTCGAGGGCGACTTCGACTCCAGGAACTCGGCCCGGTCCCCCGGCTCCAGGTCCAGGAGCACCGGCCCGCGCCCGAAGTCCACCTCATACGCCTTGTCCGGCTGGCCGTCGGCATCGGTATCCTCGCCCGTGACCGCGCCCAGCGGTTCGACCGCCTCGCGGTAGAACGCCAGGGCGAACATCTGGGCCACCTTCGCCTTCGCCAGGGCGTAGTCGAACCCTTCGTAGGTGTCCCTGAGCGTGTTGATGGCGGCCGCCAGAGGCGAGATGCCACGCACCTGGTCGAAACGGTCGAAGAACGCGTGATGGACGACGAACTCGGCCGGGATGAGTCGCTCGAAGGCGAGGTCGCCGCCTGTCAAGGGCCGCTTGCAGACCGCGTACCCCTTCGCCAGGCCGGCCTCGTCCACCCGGACGCCGTGGACGAACTCGGTGGGGAGGATGCCCTGCGGCAAGCCGCTCGTCGGCGTCTGGACCCGGTCGCCCTCGATGGCCTGGAGGCGGCCGTCGGAGAGTTTCAGGAAGAACACGTCGCCGTCCACCGTCCGGCGTTCCTCGGCCAGGCGCACGAGGCGGGGGAGGGAATGTCGCGCGGCCACGTCGCAGTTCGCCGGCCGCGACCACCAGTCGAGGAGCGCCTCGATGCGGTCGTCGAGGTCCGGGTTGCCCGTCCGCGACTGGAACGAGAAGGTCGAAACGTAGTCGAGGTGCTTGCGGATGGCCCAGGCGGCGATGGTGAAGTTGCGGTGGATGTCGCGGGAGGCAGAGGTGAGTTTGCGGCGCTGGTGCGCGAGGAGTTCCTTGTCCTCGGAGCGCAGGCGGCCCGTCGGCGCCTGACGCCGGTTCTTCGCCTCGACGGCATCGTAGCCGAAGAGGTAACGCCTCGCCTTGTGCAGGAATCCCGCCATCAGAATCCACCCAGGTTGATGCTTGCCGCCTGCGGCCGCGTGCCGGCCTGGCGGGCGACCTCGCGCTTCAGGCGCCGGCACTTCGCCTCCAGGTCCACATACCGCACCGACTGGCCGTCCACCATCACGCTGTCGAGACCCGCGCTCGTCGCCAGAAGCGCCTCGTACCTTGCCACCTGCGTTTCCGCGCTCGTTGTCATCGCCGCTCCGAATCTGGCGGGCATGGCCGGGCAAAAAGAAAAGGCCATGCAGGGTGCAGGTCCCTGCATGACCTTGAAGCCTCTTGCCCGGCCCGACCGACGGATGATCAGTCCGCCCGCCGCGCCCGTCGCGTGTTCAGTTGTCCGTCCAGTGATCTATACGGCAGGCAACGGTGAAACGCAATAGTGGAGGGAAAATGTATTGCCGAAGCCCGGATTCTGCGTTACGATACATACTGGTAGGCGCGACAAGAGACAAAGGGCGGTTAGTTAACCGGGCACCAAAGAGGTTCCGTCTGGAGTCTGGGGTGTTGGTGTGCCGCGTCCCCCCCATCCCATGTTGTGGCTAGCACAGAAAGGAGCCGAATCGTGGCGAAAGAACGACAAGCAAGGCGTGGTGCGCGGGATTCTCGAACGGGCCAGTTCATTCCGACAAGCGAAGCCAAGGAACGGCCCGCGACGACGCAAATGGAGAATATCCCGTTGCCGGGGTACGGCGATACTGGGCGCGGCAAGAAGGGTGGCAAATAATCAACTCCTCCGCAGTATCTTGGTCCTGAGAATGGCGCGGTCGGAGATGGCCAGGGAACGTTGAGATTCCATCCGACATCGCTGGAATCGTGTACATAGACATTACGGATGGACGTGGTGGGTCACGTGGACTTCTAAAGCGAGAACTGCAAACATGGCCATAGCGAAGGTTGGGGCCTAGAGTCGCAATGCAAAGCCTGCATCTGGGCGTGGAAGTCGAAGACCCAGCGAACGCCAACCGAAATAGCGGGACGCCCAATTACCCATGGTTGCCAATGCTCGGGTGGAGGGATTAGGGATGGATATTTCGGAGTTTGGATTTCGCTTACTGCTTCTCTTTCTTCCAGGCATCCTTTGCGCCTACATTGTGGATTCGCTGACCGTCCACAGCCCGCGTCAACCGTTTTGCTTTCTGCTTCGGTCCTTTGTTCTTGGCGCGTTTTCCTACCTGATCTACTGGGCAGTGATCACGCTCGGTGTGGCGATTGTGCCGCAGATTTTCCCCGCGGGCATCATCTTTGACAAGGCGCTGACCGATCCCAAGGTGCAAGTCTCGTTTAAGGAAATCATATACGCGTGTGGGAGTGCTGTGTTTCTGGGAGGTTTCCTCACTCTTGCGTCTCGGCACAAGTGGGGGAACAGGCTTGCCCGATGGATCGGGCTTACAAAGAAGTTCGGCGAACTTGACGTCTGGGGCTACATGCTCAACAGCGCGGATGTTGAGTGGGTAACGGTTCGTGATCATGCGAACGACCTTGTATTCGACGGATGGGTTCAGGCTTTCTCCGATAATTCCAGGGACGCCGAACTATTGCTCAGAGATGTTTCAGTCTATCGGAACTCGACGGGTGAGCGTCTCTATCAACTCGGCCTCCTGTACGTCTCACGAGAGCGTGAAACTATCTCGATTGAATGCCGTGCCGTTCCCATTGACGACCGGGTCTTGTGGAAGGAGGATGAATCACATGGCAACACAGAAGGGCGCACAGCAGCCCCCGCAGAAACCGGGGCATGCGATCAGAGAGGGCGTTGTGAAGAAGGGCGGAGTGAACCAGCGGCCGACGACACCCCCGCCCCCGCCCCCAAAGCCCCAAGGTGGCTCAGGGAAAAAGTAGGCTGACCGTCTGGCAATGGGCTCAAGTCGGTGTCGAGCAGCCTCGCGGGTTGGATTCGCGTCACCCCGAAACGCCTGAGATTCTCATCCGCGCGCGATGCGCCCTGTAGGTAGTGGTTACGCCCATGTAACACGGTGATCGCTTCACGCGTACTCTTTGTCAATCCGCACCTGGCCGCAGTCGAGGCACCGGCATCGGCGGCGGACGATTGAACCGTAAGGCGTGCCGTCGGCACGGAGGCCCGCGCAGCGCTGGACCATCTTCCCCCAGTATTCGCTCCGGCGGGCACTGCCGCATTTCGGGCAGTGCGACCGCTCCACCACGACCACATCCGTCGCGTTCTTGCTCCCCTTCGGACGACCAGGACCACGCTTCCTCATCGCTTCTCCTCCTATGAGATGTAGGACACCCGCTTCCGTTTCCGTTTGACCTTCTTCGGCGCCGCGCTGCGAAAGAGCGAGACGCCCAGCATCGAGGCCGCGGCCGCGCAGCCCACCAGGCAGTCCAGCCAGTGGTTATCCACGGCGCTCGCCTTGAGTTTCCACTCGTCCACCGTCCGGCCGCGCGCCTCGGTCCGCACGCGGTACTCGGCCGCCAGGTGCTCCGAGAGTAGGCGGTGCTCCTCGGGCTTCGTGCCGAAGAGGGAGAGGCACCCCCGGTCGCCCATCGGCACGGCGAGGCGGGCGTGGACAAACGACTTCCAGTAGTTCGTGTCGATGTGGACGGTCCTCAGTTCCCGCGTGCCGTGGACGGCCGGGACGCGCCAGTAGTGGCCGTAGAGGTCGCCCTTGCGACGCTTGTACTCGGCGAACGCCTTGCTGGAGGCCCCGACGCCCACGCCCTTTGAGGGCATAAGGACTGCCGCGCGGCCGCTGCGACGGATGGCCAGGTACACCGTGTCCGGCACGTACCCGGCGTCGATGAGGCACCGGCCCACCTGCATCACGGCCCCGTCGTCGCGCTTCCACTCGCGCGCCAGGTACTCGTCGGTGAGGGTCTTTAGACCCGCGTGGATGGCGCCTTCCTTGCCGGTCTTCGGCGCGGCCCGGGCCAGGGTCGCCCGTGCATCCCGCAGGGTGAAGTATTGGCGCCGCTGGTCCGGGTAACTGTCGTAGTCGATGATGTGGCCGGTGAAGTCGTCCTCCCAGGCCGCGACCATCCAGTAGAGCAGGCGGTCGTGCACGTCGATAAACATCGTGAGGTGGTTCGCCCCCAGGGGCACCTCGCCGCGCTTCCTGCCGCTGGTCTTCGCAGCGATCTCGTCGGCCGAGAGCAGCCCCTCGTCGCCCTCGGCCACGGCAAGCGGCTCGTTCTGGTACTCAGCCCAGAACGCCTGCTCGTCGCGGAGTTTCAGGTTCATCGCGTGCTGAATGGCCGAGAGTTCGTCCGGGTTGTGCCGCGCGGGCCAGGCGATGACGGCCCCCTCGTCCATCTCGGCACGGTGCGCGGCGTAGAACTCGGTGGCCTCGTGTCCGTCGCCGTCGGCCTTGAGGGACTCGGCCCGGAGTTTGGCGTACTCGTCCCACAACTTCTCGTTCGTGGGGAAGGCATAGACCATCTTGGTGCGTTCGCCCTGCCACTCGGGGTGCTTGTCGCGGTTGAGGATGTTGTCCGCCATATCGCTGGGGCGGATGACGGTGGCGCAAAGAATGGCGGCGATCTTCTTGCCCGGCCCGGCCATGCCGAGGACATCGCCCGCCAGGAGGGCCTCGCGCCGGGCGCTCTGCGATTCGCTCCACGCCGACTCGGTCGTCTGCGGGTCGTCGATGATCGCGAGGTCGGGCCGCACCACCTTGCCGTTGGCGAGTTTGTGTTTCTGGCCGCGGATGTTCCCGCCCTCCAGGCCCGTCACCACGAGGATGGCCCCCGATGACGCCGCACCGGGCACGGTGGGCATGACCACCTTGTCGGCCGTCCAGAGGATGCGGGTCGGGCGGCCGTCCAAGGTCTGGCCGCTCGCGCGGTTGTGGATGCGTTCCAGGCGCTGGATGGGATAGACCGCCTCGGGGAAGTCCTCCAGGAGCGCGTCGTTGCACTCGAACTCCGTCTTCATGGACTCCAGCATCGCCCGCGCCCGCTCGGCCGTCGCGCCGATGAGGCAGACGAAGCGGCGGTGGGCGTAGAGGGTGGCCCAGATGCAGGCGACCTCGGCCAGGGTCGTCTTGCCGCTGCCGCGCGGCATGGCCTGGGCGAACTGGCCGCCGCGAAGGACCGCCGCCTCGATCTTGGCGATGACCTTCAGGTGATCGCCTGACCAGGCAAGTGTGAAGGCGGCGGGGAAATAGGTCTCGGCGAAGCGGCGGAAGTCCGACTCGCACGCCGCCCGCCGCTGGGGATTCGCCACGTCGGGGAGGGGGGCGATGTCGCGGCCGGAGGCCGAGAGGCGCCGGTTCCGGGCGGCCGCCGATTCGCGCAGGGCATCGTAACCGGTGAGGCCCGCGCCACGGCGGGCATGCCAAGCGGCCACGAGCCACGCGGCATAGGCGAGGACGTTGACGCGCGTCGAGTCGCCGACCCGCAGGCCCGCGCGGATGGTGTTGCGGCGGACTTTCGGCTCGCTCGTGACCTCGCCCAGGCGGGTCGAGTTCAGAAGGCCGGCGAGTTTGCCGGGCCGCATGATCTTAAGGTCAATGCTCATGGCCGCGCCGCCAGGTCCTTCTCCAGCCACGCCATCAGTTCCACGAGGTTCAGCCGGCCGTCGGCGGCGACGGGCGCGCCGGCGGCGATGGTCGCCTGAATCATGTCGGCGGTGACGGTTCTCCCGCCGGCGGCCGAGAGCAGCCGCGCCGCGTCGTCCGGCGTCAGGGCCGCCGGGTCGAGCGTTTTCTGTTCGGTTTCTGCTAGGCGCGCGTCGGTCATCGCTTGTCACCTCGCATCCGGAATTCCGGCCAGAACCTTCGCACTTTCGCGTAAGTAGCGCCCCCGGCGCGACTTACGGCGGCAGAATTTATGCGGATTTCTGCATAATTCGCCTTGCCTTCCGGCGGAAAGCATGCCCTGATCCACATGGTGGGGGGCGAACAGCGAAAGGAGGACCGAACGATGGCGAAGATGACGGTGACGAAGAAGCAGGCCGAGCGGCTCCTGCCGCACGTGCGGGCGGCGGTCAAGGCGCTCCACGACGTTTGGGCCGAGTGCCGGGCGGTGGAACGCCTTCTGGATGTCGACCTCGACGGCCTGGAGGGCGTCATCCAGGACATGGCGGCGGGCTTGGACTTCCCGAACTCGGTGGACGCGAAGTACGTGCGGGAGGCGCTCGAGCCGCTCCTCGCGGAACTGGTGGACGCCAAGAGCGCCTGCCCGAAGTGCCGCGAGCGGCGCCAGGACAACCTGGTCTGGCAGAAGGACGGCAAGGTGAAGTGCACGGAGTGCGGCACGCAGTACGAACCGCCGGTCGCGTAGACCGGCAAACGAACCGCCCGGCATGCCGCCGGGCCCAGCGAGAAGGAGCCTGTGATGAAGAAGCACGAGGTGAAAGTGGGTGGGACGTACCTGGCGAAGGTGACGGACAAGGTCGTCCAGGTCCGCATCGACGGCGAGAGCCGGTTCGGCGGGTGGGACGCGACGAACCTGGCGACGAAGAAGAAGGTTCGCATCAAGAGCGCCCAGCGGCTGCGGGGCGCGGCCCCGAAGGCCGAGGCGGTCGACGAGAAGAAGGCCAAGGTCGAGGCGTGGCGCAAAGAGGTTGCAGCCAAGACGGCCCAGCCGGACCCGGCGCTCGACAAGGCCGTCGCGGACGCGAAGAACACCCGGGCCGCCAAGGTCGCGAAGGCTGCCAAGGCGAAGCAGCCCAGGAAGCCCGGATGCCTCGACGCGGCCGTCCAGGTCCTCGCCGAGGTGAAGAAGCCGCTGCAGGCCGACGAGATGGTGAAGCGGATGCTGGCCAAGGGCCTGTGGAAGACGAAGGGCAAGACGCCCGAGGCGACGCTCTACGCGGCCATCATCCGGGAGATCGGCGCGAAGGGCAAGGTCGCCCGCTTCCGCCGCGCCAAGGTCAACGAGACGAAGGACGGCAAGGCCCACGCCCTGCGGGGCTACTTCGACCTGGCTGACGCCGGCAAGAAGGACAAGTAGAAGGCAGACGAGCATCACGCGTCTCCTGGCACCCCAGCGCTCGCTGGGGTGCTCTTCGGGCGCTCACTGAGAAGTGGAGCGGCGTGTCGGAACTGACCCGACCCCTGGAACCTGGGAGGTTCCCGGCTCTCCCTTGAGCCCTCCGCCGCCCCCTCGCCGTTCTCGAACGTCCAGACGCAGTCCTGCATCTTCGGGTACGCGCGGCCCCACCGGACGGGCGACTCCCTGAGCAGCCGCTTCCGTTCCGCGTGGCCACAGAGGAACCGGACGTATCGGAACTGTCGGCCGCGGACGCGCCTGAGGCCCACGCTCCGCGTGAACGCCCGGTCCCTGCGCCCGCAGCGCGTGATGACCTGGCGTGGGTGGACGACCTCGTTCTCGGTCGTGACATAGAACTCCGTGCGGATGAAGCCGCCGTAGAGCCAGTTGTCGGCCTGGTAAACGTAGCCGGGCTTGCCGCGCATCCCATCAGCCCAGGTGAAAAGGACGACGCGGCGAGGCTCGTGCTGACGGATAAACTCGCGGCAGAGCCTCAGGAACTGGCTCTCGCCGTTGCGCGGTTCGGAATCGAGCATGCAGAGGCGGTTGAGTTCGTAATAGTCGGCCGTCGTGAGCGAGGGAAACAGCCGCTGGATGGTGTGGCGCGGTCTGACGCCGTAGCCCCAGGATGCGACGCCGACCAGGTCGTTTCCCCGGAAGCACCCCAAGGACAGGAGGCAGTGCGGCGGGACGCGCACAGCGTAGTGGTGCGCTGCCACGAACGCGGCCATGAGCGAGCGCGGGATGGGCTGGACGTGGTAAACAAGCACGCGCCCCATCGCTCCCCCCTCATGTTGCCCATACCGCTCGACATCTTTGATGCCGGCGCGCAGCATGGCGTCGGGAAAGGGGCGCAGGGCCTTATTCCCGATAACGTCAGTCCGGTCCTTGGTTGGGATGAGGATATTCATTCTGGTCTTCCAGGAACTTGTTTGATGCGATGGCACCGGATAGACTGTGTTGATGCTGGCGCGTTGGCTGGTTCACAGGGGCAAGCGTTTAGATCGCTAGCGGAGAGACCGGCATGCCACTCAGCGGTGTGGAAGTCGTGAACCCGCAACTTCCCGGCCTGAAGCCGCTCCTCAATGCCTGGACGAGGCTTGTTGTCGAGTATGCCGAGGCAATCGGGGAGCCACCGTACTGGTGCAACGAGCGCGCTGACGTTTCGATCCTCGCCGGTGCCGCATGGCGAGTGGGCGGCATATGTCTTGAGGAGTTTAGTGCCGCGAAGGGCACCAAGTCTGCGAAACGCAAGGGCCGCGCTGACCTCTTCATCCGACTCAGGCAGGCCGACTACAACATCGAGGCCAAGCGCCTCTATGTTCATCTGAGGCCCGACCCCGCCGTGAACCGTGTCGCGGAGAGCCTGAAGGCGGCCTGTAGGGATGCAATGGAGTGCGGTGGGGAGCAAGTGGACTTCGTTATGGGAGTTGTCTTCGCTGTGCCGGTTATCAAGAGGGTCCACTCCGCCAAGTCGCGGGACCTCTTCGACTTGCTTCTCGGCAAGGTTCGCCAGATCCGGCACGACTTTGTGGCTTGGCAGTTCCTCCCGACTGACCCGAAGAAGCAGATCTGGCACGATGGTTACCGCCATCCTGGCGTGATACTGCTTGGCAGGCTCTAACGGTTTTTGCATGTGGCCTCCGTGCCTTCCCTCTCTCACTGTGCGGCGGTTCCCATAGGCTGACGCGCCGCCTTCTTGCCCGTGAACTGTTCATAGCGCTGGACGATGACATCCGCGTAGGGCGGGTCGAGTTCCATCATGAAGCAGCGCCGGCCGGTCTTCTCGCACGCTATGAGCGTGCTGCCGGATCCGCCGAAGAGGTCCAGGACGTTCTCGCCCGGGCGCGAGGAGTACTCGATGGCCCGCACCGCCAGTTCGACAGGCTTCTCGGTCAAGTGCACCATCTTCGGCGGGGGAATCTTCTTGATATGCCAGAGGTCGGTGGCGTTGTTCGGGCCGAAGAACTCATGCCCGGCGCCCTCGCGCCAGCCGTAGAAGCAAATCTCAAACGCCCCCATGAAGTCTTTCCGCGTCAGGACGGGCCATTCCTTGTCCCAGACAATGCCCTGGCTGAAGTAGAGTTCGCACTCCTTCAAGGCTGGCGGGTAGTTGCCGATGTTCGCGTAGCCGCCCCAGATGTAGAAGGAGCGGCCGGGCAGGAGCACGCGGGCGATGTTGCCGAACCAGGCCAGGAGCATCTCGGTGAACGCCTCGTCCGAAACGAAGTCGTTGGCCAGCGGCCGATCCTTCGCCCGCATCTTCTTCGTCGTCCGGTGCTTCGTGCCCTGGCGCGCCACGTCGAACGCCTGGTGGTGCATCAACACCCGCTTGGCTGCCCGCGAGGCGTCCGCCGCCTGGGTCTGACTCTGGTGGGACATCAGCGTAAATGAACTGTTGCCTGCCGCGATGGCGTTGTTCGAGCGCGGCTCGACCTTCACGTTGTAGGGCGGGTCAGTGTTCACGAGGTGGATGGGCGCGCCGCCCAAGAGCCGGTCCACGTCTTTCGCTTCGCCGGCGTCGCCGCACAACAGGCGGTGCTGGCCGAGTATCCACAGGTCGCCCGGCTGCGTGACGGCTTCGTCGGGCGGCTCGGGCACGTCGTCCGGGTCCGTCAGGCCTTCGTTGCCCGGCGGCGCCAGAATCTCCGTCAGGTCGGCGTCCGAGAAGCCCAACAGCGAGAGGTCGAAGTTCATTCCCTCGAGGTCCCGCAGTTCGACGGGCAGCAGGTCGTAGTTCCACTCCGCGATGCTCGCCGTCTGGTTATCCGCGATGCGATAGGCCTTGATCTGCGCGGGCGAGAGGTCCTTGGCGACGTGGACCGGCACCTGCTTGAGGCCCAACTTCTGCGCTGCCTTCCAGCGCGTGTGCCCGACGATGATGACGCCCTCGCCGTCCACGACGATGGGCTGGCGGAACCCGAACTCCCGCAGCGACTTCGCCACGGCGTCCACGGCCTGGTCATTCAGGCGCGGGTTGCCCTCGTAGGGCCGGATGGCCTCGATGCTTCGCAGTTCAATCTTCACAGCGGCCTCCTTCACTTGACTCGGCGGCATTCGCCGGGTAAAACCTCGGGCGCCATGCGGGATTCTCCCGCGTGGTTCGTGCGGCGGTCGGACATCCCCCCGTTCGGCCGCCGCCTTTTTTCTCGCGCCAAACAAACTCTGCCTATTTTGGCGACCGTTCCCGCGGCCCTCGCGCCGACGGGTCGCAAGGAAGTACCTATGCCCATGGCCCCCACGACGCGCCACGTTCGCCCACGTCGCCAACGACCACACCGCTTGGCCTCCTCGTCGGATCGTCATGCCCTCGTGCCCCGTGCGCCAACGTGGGCGCGCGTCGAACGGCAACGACTCCTCAGGAAAGGAATCACAGGTCCTCCGTTCTTCTCACGTTCTTCTTCCTGAGAATGTTTTTCTGTCCTGTCTTGTCCTGTGGTAACGCGCGTAACGCGTTACGGGTGCGTTACAGGGTCGTCGTGCTTGGCTCTAAAGCGCCTCTGCCTTTCGCGGCTTTGTGCCCGTTTCTTGGCCGAATTCGTGTTCCAACGCTCCCAGTTCGGGAAGATGAGGCCTTCGTCGTCGGCCAGCAGCCACCCGACTTCGAGCAGCGCATTGCCGAAGCCCGTTACGCCGGCCACGTCATCGAGTAACGCAGGTAACGCGTTACGTGCGTTACCGTCGACCGTGTTCTCGTCCGCCCACTCCCAGACGGCCATGCACCGGCATGCCGCCTCGAACCGCGAGACGTTCAGCAGGCGGGCCAGATGGGCGATCTCCGGCTTCAGCGGCAAGCCCTTCACCCAGGGAATCCATTCAGCCACAGGACGCCCTCCAATACCGGGCGTCGGCAATCGCCGCGTCCACGACCGCCCGCGTCGCGCCTGCCTGCACCGATGCCCTTGCATCTTTGCCCTGGACAGGCCGCATGACTTTCGGGCGGTGCCCCGACTCGGTAAGCGCCTGGGCCAAGCGGTAGGCGCCCTCGATGCCCGGTCCGTCGGCATCAGAGACGACGACAACGTCCCGGCGGCGCAGGCGCTGGACGGCCTCGACGACCATCTCGACATTTCCCGCGCATGACGGCCGCCCGATGGTGGCGTAGCCCAGGCCCAGAAGGGCGGCTGCATCCGTCGGCCCTTCGCAGACGAGAAGCGGCCCGGTGCCAGCTAGGCCGTCCGGCCAGAAGAGGCCATTACGGCTCCCAGGGATGGCCCACTTCTGTCCGTTCTGGGCCCGCAGGCGGACGCCTATGGTCTCATGCGCGGCGTTGAACATCGGGAAGGCCCAGGCGCGGTGGCGCTCTGCCCACGCGATGCCGAGCCTGAGCAGGCTGCCCGGCGTGACGCCAAGCGTCGTCGCCAGGCGTTCGACTTCGGCTGTTCTTGTGTCGCGCTCGAAGCGGCGCAGCAGCGCAGGCCAGTCAACCGCGCACGCGCACGGTCGCTGTGCCTGCGGCACGGAAGGGCGGGGGATGGGGCGCGTCGGCGCGTCGGCAATACGGTGCAGCCAGCCGCCGTTGCGGGCCGGCCTGTCCGATTTCGCCCGCATGCAGCAGACGAGTGTCCCGTCGGGACTGGTGCCGCACCAGTCCCCACGACCGCACACGACACATGGTCGGTGCCGTGTCACTCGACCCCATCCCGTTTCGGTCGCAGTCTGTGTCATGCTCTCTCCAGATCGCGATAGGTGTAAACGAAAGCCGGCCGCAATTTCTCAATGGGAATGGCAAAGAAAGAGGCGCGACCGTGGATTCGGTTCTGTCGTTTGGTGCCGATGGTGGCGAGGCCACCGGCTCGTTCGACGAGGAGTTTGTAGGCGGCAACGTCGAGGATGACCCATTTCTCGAAGTCCGTCTCAGCCTCGTTGGCCCACCCGTAGAAATACAGTTGGGACCCCAGTTTGAACCACTCGCCGGGTGACTCATGCTCCGTGCCCTCGGCGTTCATGTATTCCTGCGTGAAGTCCAGATACTTAAGGGCCACATGGCTCCGGTATTTCTCCTGGATGCTCACCCACTGTCCCGCCTGGAATCGAATCAGGGCGTCGATGCCGAACTCCTTGTCGAGCACATGGACCTTGACGCCCTCTTTCCGCAGGTCTTCGACCTCACAGCCCGGAAAGAGGCGGCGGTAGATGCGCAGCGCGGCGGGCTTCATCCGCTCCTGAAACTTCACGGTCGGCAGGCTGTCAAAAGACGAGTTCATACGGCTCCGGGTGCCCGTAAGTTGCGATACGCCCCTTCGCCATCTCCAGGTACTCAGGGTTGTTCTCGATGCCGTGGAATCGGCGACCGAGTTGGACGGCGGCAATACCCGTGGTGCCGCTCCCCGCGAAGGGATCGCAGACCAGTTCGCCCCGCCGGGTCACGGCGTTGACAAGCCAGCGCATGACGGAGAGGGGCTTCTGTGCCGGATGCTGCTTCATGTTCCACTTGTCGAAATTTGATTGAGGCACGGCGGCAACATGGCAGTCGAAATCGTGGAGATCGTCGCCCCATTCCGCGCCCGAGAGTTCGACCTTGCGGGCACTGTCTTTGCGGCGATAGAAGAAGATGGGTTCCCATGTCTGCTTGAATCCACGGCGGCTCTGCGGGCTCTTGTTGTTGGGATAGTGCCACACGAGCAGTTGCTGGAACTCGTACCCGGCGAGCGCCTCGTCAAACCAAGCACGCCCGGCCCACAGGTGGCGCTGGCTCCAAAAGATCAACATCGTGTCGGCGCCGCACGAGGCCCAGCGCGCGCACCACTCGCGGGTAAAGGACTCCAACCGTTCCGGCTCCCACGGCTCGTCGAGAATGCCGTAAGGCGGGTCGGTGATGAGCGCGGCACACGGCACAACGTCTTGGGCGGCGGTCAGCACCCATTCCTCGGCGGGTCTTTCGGCGTTGGCTCGCTCTTCGGCGGCCCTCTTTGCTCGGCGCACCTTCGAGTAGGCACGGTCTACCTTGCCCGTGTCGTCCATTTCCTTGACGAGCGGCCCGAAACGCTTGGGGTCCTGTTTGGCCGCCTCGACGACGGCCTTGGCCTTCTCGTAGGTCCGGGCCTTCATGCCCACGGCGGCTGCCACCCTGTCCCTGGTCTTCCCCTTCAGTTGTGGCAACTTGCCACCAGTGTCCCCGTGCCTGCCCGGGGCCGTCTCGCCATGCTCGCGCTGTCGCTCCTTAGCAGCGCGGCTCTCAATGGCCTCGATTGCCGCGCCCACCGCGACCGCCTCGGACGGGGCAAAGTCCATGCGGCAGCAATTCTCGTCGCGCTGGGCGGTCAACAGACGCAGGGCGTCGTTCAGGTCGCCAGCAACCACGGCATCGATTTCCGCCCATTCAAGCGCCTTTGCCGCCTCGATACGCCTCTGGCCGGCAATCAACCTGCTCTCGGAATCGACGACGACGGGTTGCAGCAGGCCGACGGCCCGCATGCTCGACACGAGAGGTGCTAGGTCGCCGAGGTTCTTCCTGTAGCGACCCTTGATCTGAATCTGGTTGATGGCAACTTTCACGGTGCCTCCTTGGAGCGATGTTTGTCCCTGTGCATGTCGCGGGAGCGTTTGGGTCGTGATGTTTAGCACCGGGCCACCTCGGCCTGCGGCGGCTTGGACGCGCCTTCGATTCGCTCAACCTGGAAGGCATCCGCGCCGAATTCACACATGGCAAAGCCCGTGAAGATGCGGCTGATATCGCGGCCGACTTGAGTGCCTGCGTCGATAACGCAAGCCCGCTTCCCTTCCTCGATGCAGTAAGCCACGTCCAGGCGGACGCGCGACTGCCCATGCAGCGATTCCGCAGCCAAGACGGCCAGGAGGAGTGTTTCCTCAATGTCGCGGAGCGACACGTTCTCGGTGAACCGGTATCTGTAGATTTCCTTGGACATCGCCGGTCCTTTCATTGTGACCGTGTGTGAGCCATACTGATTACCTACCGGAGGCGATGGAAAAGCGCCGGGAGATTTCAGAGATATTCTTTGAGGTGCTCCTTCTCGAATCGGCGGCGAAGTTTCTGGATGGACTCGTAGAGCGTTCCGCGCGCAGTACCGGTTTCTCGCTCGACCTCGGTCGGTGTTCCCTTCATCAGGCGGCGGCAAAGGCCACGCAACTCGGGCGGGAGGCCTGCCAGAACGGTCCGAATATCGTCTCTGAGATCGATGCATTCGTCTGCAGGGCGGTTGGCACCGCCTGTTCGCAGACGGGTCGCATCCTGGTCAAGCATGTCCCCGCGTTCTGCCGGGTCCTCGCCTTCCTTGGCTTTGAGCGGGTCGTTCAATGAGGACCGGCAGCGACGGCAGTCACGGCACGACGCCTGGCGGGCCTCGATGATCGATGCGATCTTGTGTCGCACCACGCGGTCGACGAACGTGCTGAATTTGGCCCTCTTGGGATCAAACTTCGGGCACCGACGAAGCAGGTCGAATCTCAGTTCCTGTTCAATATCTTCCTGGTCGGAGCGAACGAAGCCGGCTCGTCCAATCAGTCGCCGGGCCTTGATCCTGATCAGCTTCTCTGCATACGGGTGGAGTACTGGCCGCACTGGAGACGGCGCGGCTCTGTTTGTGGGTGGTTGTACGTTCTTCTTTTTGCGCGCATGCAGAGCGTTCTAGCAGCGCGGATATGGCGGAAAGTGGGCGGCAAGTGCGACGGGTCGGCAAAGGACTTTTTCTAAGGAAATGGCGCTGTTTCAGCCGGGGTAGATGTGCCTGTGGAAAGTGCGCAGAAAGTGGGAAAGTGGGCGGAAAGTGGGAAAGTGTGCCTACCGGAGGGGCTTGGGCGGAGGCACGCGCTCTATCTTGAAAGCAAAGGAACTTGGCTCATGTCCAGGACAATCGCGTTTCGGACACCGGTCGTCCGTTTTTGAGACAACAGCACTGCAGTTACTGCACTTCCAGGCAAAACGCAGGTCGCCTTTGCCTTCACAAGCCATGAAGGCGACGAGCAGTTTGTGATATTCCGGGTCTCTTACTTGGGACTTTATGTACCGCAAGAAGTCAGCGATGTGGACCTTGCAGCGCTGACCCTTTTGCATATAACGCATTTCGCCCGCCGGCTTCATCTTCTTACTCAATGTCTGAACCTTAAGGTATCCGTCAGTGAGTTTGACGGCTTCCGTGAGAGGCAGGTATTCCGGCGCGTCTTTTGACCAGGGTTGGCGTTTCGTTTGCCCAGGCTCTCCCGGTCTTGTGGGCGGCTTTTCATCAGATCGGGCTTGGGATGTTTTCGAACCAGTGCCGCCACCCTTGGTCAAAGCCGCGATGTCGGCCTTCACGGCCTCTAGTGCTTGTTCGATACTTGTGCGTTCGAAGCCCTTGCCCCACATGAGGTACGGCCTATCACTTTCGAATGCGACGGTGCGGACATTCTGGGGTGGCAACTCAAACCCCGCCAGAAGGCGAGCTCGAGTGCGGCCTTCATAGGCATCCAACCTATCGTGGACGGCAGCAAGAGCCACGTAACGCCTCATCAAGGTTATCTCGTCCGTATCTTCTGACGAATCACCACCAGGCATAGGATTAGGTGGAAAGCAAGGAGGCTTCGAGAGGTCAGCAGGCACCCAACCACCTCCGCCACCTTTAGTCTCACGAAGGCCTCTCCCGACCCCCTGAGGTGCGCCGGCCAGATGCGGGTCACACATCATCGCCGGGAGGTCCTCCACCCACTGCCATCCTTCTCTTGGTGGGTGTTCGGCATGCTGGCTGAGCTGGTTCCGGTTATTGATGAACTGCCTGCAGTACTCATCCCATTGCTTCTGCCACTTACGGACCGCCTCCCCGTAACGGTCGTGGTATTCAATGGCAGCGACGATCTGCGTGCGCAATCGCGCGGAATTTGCAGATGGCGCGGACGGTCCAAGGAGCGTATGGACTTCATCCGGGATGGCCCTCAGAAATTCAATGTCCACCTTGTTCTCTCCGGATGGAGGTTGCGGCGACTTGCTGTGCGTCTCCGCGGCGGAAAGCGCTTTCGCATTTTCCAGAAGAGCATCCCCCAGATCACCACCGGCGGCCTTCCGTGGTGGCGGCTGTGCGGTTCCGCCTGCGCCGGTTGCCGGTGGCTTGCTGTCGTGAGCACCGAGGGTAGCCAACAGGCTTGCCAATGTCTCCCCATCAGGTAGCTCTTTCTTCGGCCTTAGTCGTTCCTCCCATCTCCGTGCTTGGTCGTACAGGCTCACAGGAGAAAGAGGTTTTTCGGAATCGAAGATCGGCAGCTCCGGCATGGGCAGGCCAAACTCGTCAGTCTCATGCCAGTCCACTTGGCATTGGAAATGATATCGCTCCACTTCGTCAGACAGTTTGTCTATTTCCTCGTCAATGAAGAAGCGTTCGTCTTCATTGATCTCAGAGGCAACCTGACAGCTGAAAGTGTGCAATATGCAATATGCATCTCGGATCCCTTCGTTTCTGTCCTCGAAGCGCTTGTTGAACAGGCGCGCGATTCGCTCGGCCAGTTGTCCATCCTGAAGTCGATAAAAGTAGGTTACATCCTCCTCGACGCCATCGAAGGACTGGAGATTCAGGTTGGTTCCTTCCCGGTCCTCTTTGTAGAGACAGTACTTCACATAGTAGGTCTCAGGCGTCGTCTTGCCGGCTTCGGCTTGAGATGGCTTGCCAGACGATGTCCTGAGCCGCTCCTCCCACACCGCCGCCTGCTGAAAACAGAACGAGCCGAAGTGTTCTCGGTCCTGCCGAAAGTTGATGAGATTGCGGAAGTAATTCTGAGCGCTTTTAGGGTCCCAGACGTTTGGCTCGCGAAATATTTCGATCTCCTCTCTAATCAGGAGCACGCTATCCGGGTCCAGATCGGCCGCCACGAGGTAATCGAACTGCGGCTGTTCATACTCGGGTGTGTTCGGATCGTCATTCGAGTATTTCATTGTGAACAGATTGCAGAGCCGACTGACAATCTGCGTTTCCTTTGAGTCCCTCAGGGAATAGAAGCAGATCTCCTCCAGCGGATATCCGATAGTGAGCCTCAGGAAGTACTCTGTTTCGGGCATGACTTGGCTAGCCACCAGTTTTCCCGGGCATACAGCGACGGCCTCATCCCCTGGCTTGCCGCCGGTTGCTGTCTCGGCGTCCCTGTCGCTTTTGTCAACCCCCAATTCGCCACGGACATCCGGCTCCCATTCCCGGGCCCGCTCGTAATATTCCCAAAGAAGAACGGTTCGCCTGTCATTTGGCAATCCCGCGTCTTCCCGTATGCCGGGGTCCCCATCGCAAAGGGCCATTCTTTCCAGAAATTTGATGTTCTGCCGGTACACCACACGCTGGGCAATGTCCATGCCATCGGCGCTTGCCGCTTCGAAAACCGGTGGGGACTTGGCAAGGGGCTCGAGCCCTGGGCGGGAGGGCGGTTCGGCGTGTCGGAATAGCTTCACCAATTCCCCGGCCACAGATTCCGAATCTGTCTCATAGAAGACATGGGGTTCCTTTTCATAGGTGCCCGGAGGGTAGTCATCAAGGGAAACCGTGTCAGAGAACCAGTCTTCCTTCCACAGAATGCCCAACGGAAAACAGACAGTTAGAAAATACGACGGCATGGCTCACCTGTCTATGTTCGGGTCGTCCCGGCGCATCCGCCGGACAATGCCCAGATGTCTCCAACATGCAGCAGGATAGTGCCCTGTGGGGTCAGCGTCAAGCCTGCCCAATGGTGTAGGCCGAACGCGTTGGCGCTCCGGGCGGACTCGCGTTTTCTCCCGGCGCTTTCCTCGCCACTCCGGTAAGTAACCTGTAAGGCCCTGTTGGCTTTGTGGCAGATGGTATGGACGAATCTCCGGAATCCCCTTGTATTCCTCGCGGGAAGAGGCAGGATCACCCGGCGCACGAAGCCGGGCGGCCTGTCCTGCTGAACGTGCGCCGGGGACCTGAACAGCGGCGGGCCATGCGGCAATGGCTCGTCAGGGTCTTGGCCCGGCGGGCGGTTGAAATCCTGCAAGGAAGGGAGGACGGAAGATGACGAGGAAAACAGCCATCTACGCGAGGTACTCGTCCCACGCCCAGGACGGCGGCACGTCTATCGAGGTCCAACTGGAGGCATGCGGCCGTGGGTTGAACGCGGACGGCGTGCTTGAGTACGTCGACCGGGCGAAGACAGGCAGGGCCGTGGCGGGCCGCGAGGCCCTCCTGCGGCTTCTGGCCGATGCCGAGGAGGGCAAGGTCGAGCGGGTTCTCGTCTACAAGTACGACCGCGTTGGCCGCAACCTGGCCGAAACGAGCGCCATCATCGCCCAGCTTGAGGACTGCGGCGTCGAGGTCGCCAGCGTCACGGAAGGAAAGGACGCCCTTGCCAGGGGCATGCACCTGGTCATCAGCGAGCACTACTCCCGCGTGCTGGCCGAACGAACGCGGGACGGGCTGGTGAAGCGGTTCGAGCAGGGGGCATGGACGGGCGGCCCGCCGCCGTATGGGTACAGCATCGAGCAGACGGAGAACGGGCTGCACCGCCTGAAAGTCAACGACGAGGAGGCGTCGGTCGTCCAATGGGTATTCCAGACGTACACGACCGAGTCCGTCGGCTGCAAGGAGATTGCCCGCCGGCTTCAAGGCCGTGGCATCTCGCCGCGAAGGGCCTCCAGGTGGGCCTTTACGGGCGTCAGGGGGATTCTGGTCAACAGTATCTGCACCGGCCGGCTCGCGTACAACCGGCGGCGGTTCAAGGTCCACAAGCAGACAGGACGGCGCGTGGCGGTCCGCAAAGACGAAGCCGACCACCTGGTGCACCAAGACGAGCGGCTTCGGATCATCGACGACAAGCAGTTCCAAGAGGCCCAGCAGCGGCTTGCGGGTCGCCGCCGGGGGCGGCGCGGGCCGTACCTGAGGTCCGAGGCCCGACCCTTCACGGGCCTGATCTTCTGCGAGACGTGCGGCAGCATCTGTTACCGACGGAAGAGCAAGAACGCCAAGGGGGAGTACCACTACTATGGTTGCGGTTGCCGCCAGCGCCACGGTCCCGACGCCTGCGAGAACAAGGCGAGCATCCGCGAGGACCTGCTTCTGCAGGAGGTGGCCAGGACGTTCAAGGACCTCTTCGAGGACGCCGACTCCATCATTGAAGAGGCCACCGAGGAAGCACGACGGTTGATGCGGAAGAATAGGGGCGCGGTACGACGCATCAGCGGGCAACTGGCCGAAATCGAGAAGAAGGTCACGTCCCTGACGAGGCTGCTGTGCGACCCGGATATCGACGTGGCGGCCAAGAAGGCCATCTCGCGCCAACTTGGCGAACAGGAGACCGAACGAGAACGGCTACAGAAGGCCACGTCGGAACTGGCGGAAGAGGCCAACGACGGTACGGAGCGCCTCGCCGCCGCCGTAAGGCAGGCCCTCGACGAGGCCAAGGAGTCCCTGGCCTCCGCCGCCACGACGGCTGAACTGCGCGAGTTCGTGGACCGGTGGGTCGGCCCGATGGTTCTCAGGCCCGACGGGACCGTTGTAGAAAGAACACCGGCCACGGAGGGCGACTCCGAGGCCAGTGTGAAGGGGCTGGTAGCGGGGGCAGGATTCGAACCTGCGACCTTCGGGTTATGAGCCCGACGAGCTACCTGACTGCTCCACCCCGCGATTCTGTACTTATCTTATCGGGTGAACGGCTCCCGTCAAGCCCAATCTCTTTCGGCATCGCCGGCGGGTTCGCCGCGGGGCTTGCCCCGCGCTGCGAACAGCCAGCGCCCCGCAAGCGGGGCGGCGAACCCGCCGCGCGAAGGGTTACGTGGCGATGTAGGTCTAATACGGCGCTTCGTCTTCATCGCCTGCCGCCACGCCCGCCGCTCCGTAGGGCGCCGCCTCGGCCGGCCCCGGACCCTCGCGCGGCGAGAACGGCTCGAACCGCGTGTAGTGCCAGAGCCACGTCAAAGAAATTTTCCCCATCGGCCCGTTCCGTTGTTTGGCAAGGAGGAGGTCCGCCGTCCCTTTGACTTTCTCATATTCCTCCGATCCGGGAACACGGCGCATCTCTTCGCGATGGAGGAGCATGACGACGTCGGCGTCCTGCTCGATGGCGCCGGATTCGCGGAGGTCCGACAATCGCGGCATGCGTTCCTCCTGTTCGCTCTCGCGGCGGAGTTGCGAGAGGGCCAGAACCGGGACGTTCAGTTCCCTTGCCAGCGACTTGATGCCCCGGCTGATGCTGGCCACTTCGACCTGGCGGTTCTCCTCGCGCTGGCCGGTCGTCATCAACTGAAGGTAGTCGACGATAATCAGTTCGATCTTGTGCCGTGCCACCAGCCGGCGCGCCTTCGCCCTCAGGTCGATAACGCGCAGGCCCGGCTGGTCGTCGATGTAGAGGGGCACCTCGTAGAGCCTCGACGCCGCGTCCTGCACCTTCGCGACCTCGTCGTTCGAGAGCGTCCCTTTGCGCAGCCGTTGGCCGTCCACCCGCGCCCGCGACGAAAGGAGCCGCAGCGCAAGCGCCTCGCGGCTCATTTCGATGCTGAAGAACGCCACCGGCTTCTCGAGGTCCACCGCGACGTGTTCCGCGATGTTCAGGGCCAGGGCGCTTTTGCCGACGCCCGGCCTTGACGCCAGTACGATCATTTCTCCGTTCTGAAGGCCCCGCGTCAGGTCGTCGAGTTCGTAGAACCCCGTCTCGAGGCCCGTGACCGCGCGGCCGCCCTGAAGGTCGAGCGAGTCCAACACCTGGCGCAGGATCGAGCGCACGTCCGCCGCCTCCCCGACGATCTTGCGTTCCGTGACCTCGAAGATGCGCTGTTCCGAGCGGTCCAGGACGTCGTCCACGTCGTCGCCGGCCGTGCGCGCGTCGCGCAGGATGTCTCCCGCCGCCTGGATGAGGCCCCGGAGGAGCGACTTGTCTTTGACGACCTTGGCGTAGTATTCGGCGTTGGCAGCCGACGCCACGCTGTTGTACACGTCCACCAGGTATTGCCGGCCGCCGATCTCGTCCAGTTGCCCCGCGTCGCGGAGCGCCTGCTCCAGCAGCACGCCGTCCAGCGGCCGATTGTTCTCGAATCCCGCCTTGAGGAATCGGAAAAGCGTGCGGTGGGCCGGATGATAGAAACAGTCCTCGTCGAGGTATTCCAGAGAGAGCCCGGTCGCCTCCGGTTCCATCATCATCGCGCCGAGAACGGCCATCTCGGTCTCGATGCTGTGGGGCAGGGCTTTATCGGCCAGCGAATCGTCCGGCATCGTACACCCGGTCTGTGAATCCTATCCCGGCGAGCCGGGAGCGGCTTATACCGCATCGGGCGCGGACTTGCAAGCAATCTCGGCGTGGCCGACCCGCACGGGGCAGGGGACTTCCCGCCGCACACCCCTCCGCACGCTACGCCGGCACCACCCAAACGTCCACTTGCGCTTCGATCCCTTCTGCCAGCCGGATCGGCACTCGGAACTTGTCCAGCGTCCGGATCGGCGCCGCCAGCGCCACCTGCTGCGGCTTCACCGGGAACCCTTCCGCCGAGAGCGCGTCCGCAATGTGCTCTTCGGTCACCGACCCGAAAAGGTGCCCCAGTTCGTTCGCCTTGGCCTTGATCGAAACCGACGCCTGGCTCATCCGCTGGGCCAGTTCTTTCAGGCTTTCCAGGTGCTGCTGCCGCTGCTTCTCCCGATCCGTGCGCTCCAGTTCGACGCGCTTGATGTTGGGGGCGTTCGGCTCGACCGCCAGGCGTTTCGGCAGCAAGTAATTTCGCGCGTACCCCGCCTTGACTTCCACGATGTCGCCGGCGGATCCCAGGTCGCGCACGTCTTCTCGAAGCAGCAGTTTCATCGCTTGGCTCTCCCTTCGCGGCGCCGAGGCGCCGCCTCTCTCGTCAGGCCACGAACGGCATCAGCGACAGGAACCGCGCACGCTTCAGCGCACGCTGGGCCGCCCGCTGGTGCCGCGCGCAGTTGCCGCTGCGTTTGCGGCTCAGCATCTTGCCGCGAGTCGTCGTCAGTTTTTGCAGCGTCTGCGTGTCCTTGTAGTCGATGTGGGTGACGTTTTCGCGGCAGAAGCGGCACTTCGCCCGGTCACGAAAACGTACGAACTTCTTGCGCTTCTTGGTCTTCAATTTCGTCTTCATCTTCGGTTTGAACCTGGCCACGACTGTCTCCTCTTGGCTCCCCGCAGGGAGGGTTTCTTTCCGCCCGTCGCGTCCCGGCGCGCCGGGACTAGAACGGGATCGTGTCTTCCCCCACGTCCTGGTTGAAATCGTAATCGGCCGGCTTGCTCTGGTCCTCCGCCCCGGCCTGTTGCGGAGGCTGGGCGTTCGGGTTGGCCTCGCCCGCGCCGCCGCTCGGCCGGCCCAGGAATTGGAACCGCTCCACCGTCACCTCCAGTTTCGAACGCTTCTTCCCGTCCGGGCCGTCCCACGTCTGGTATGTGAGCCGGCCTTCCACCAGAAGCGAGCGGCCCTTCGTCAAATACTTCGCCGCCGTTTCCGCCTGCCGGCTCCACACTGTGCATTCCACGAAGCAGACCTCCTCTCGTTTCTGGCCGTCGGTTCCGCTCCACTGCCGGTTGATCGCCAGGCCGAAGTCGCACACAGCCACCTGGTTCGGCGTGTACCTCAGTTGCGGATCGCGCGTGAGGTTCCCGACAAGAATGACCCGATTGTAATTTGCCATGATCGTGTTCCTTTGGTTTCAGTCGCTCTCACGTTTGGGTGGGTTGGGCGGGCGCCGCATCGGCCGCCGCGGGCTGCTCGCCTCGCGCTTCCTCCAGCCGCCGCGCCACGTCCTCGCGGACGTCGGCCCCGAGTTGCATCCGCATGTCGGACACCTTGAAATAGTCGGCCCGCAGCACCAGGGCGCGGAGCACCTTCTCCGACAGTTGGCAATCCCGCTCGATGAGGGCGACGGCGTCGCCGTTCTTCAGGCCGAAGAAACTCAGCACGTACGTGCCGCGCTTCCGTGCCGCCACCGGGTACGCCAGTTTCCGCTCGTCCCAGCGCGTCAGCCCGATGATCTCCCCTCCGTGACGCTCCAGAATCCCCGCGAGGTGTTTCGACAGGTCGTCCCACGCCGCCGCGTCCGCCGGATCCACCAGGAACATCGCCTCGTACACGCGCGCCTCGGTCGTCTGTGCCATTGCCTCTTACCTGCCTCCTGTTTCCGGGGTCGGCCCGGCCGGATTGAACCGGTTCATGGCCGCCTCAAGTCCTTCGGTCGTCCAGCATTCGGCCGCGTCGGCCGCTCGCGTAATCGCTTCGGCGATCACCGGCCGCTCTGCTTCCGCAAACGGCGCCAGCACGAAATCCGCCTGCTCGTCGGCCACCGGGCCGGGCCCGATTCCCACACGCAGCCGGGGGAACGCCTCGCTTCCCAGGTGCGCGATCACCGATTCCAGACCGTTATGCCCCCCGTCCGACCCGCCCGACCGCAGCCGGATTCGGCCCAACTCCAGCGCCAGATCGTCCATCACCACCAGCAGGTCCGCGCTCCCCGCTTTCCAGAAGTCCATCAACTGCCGCACCACGATCCCCGATCGGTTCATGTACGTCAGCGGTTGCGCCACCACCACCTTCTCCCCGCCCCGGCGCGCCTCCGTCACCCGCGCCTCGAACTTCTCCTTCCAGGGTCCCGCCTCGGTCCGGCCGGCCAGTTCCTCGGCGACGCGCCAGCCCACGTTGTGCCGCGTCTCGGCGTATCGCGCCCCCGGATTTCCAAGCCCCACGATTAACTTCATGTCCACCCTGCTCACGCCGCCCGAAGCCCTACTCCGACTCCTCCTTCTTCGGGCGCTTCTCCTTCTTCTCTTCCTCTTCCAACAACTCTTCCTCTTCCTTCTTTTCGCGGCCGATGAGTTCCGGTTCCACCGCCGCCACTTCCGCTTCCGCCGGCGCCGCCACGGCCTCTTCCTTCATCGCCAACGTCAACGTTGCCACGACCGTCTCCGGATCCGTCAGGATGCGGACGCCCTTCGGCACATCGAGTTGGGCGACGCGCACTATCTCGCCCACCTGGAGGTGCCCGACCGGCGTGACGAACGATTCCGGAATGTCGGCCGGCAGGCACTCGATCTCGACCGCGTCCAGGGCCTGCTGGAGGACGGCGTGTTCCCGTTTCGGCGTGCCCTTTAGAACAATCGGGACCTCCAGCGTCACCTTCTCGTCCATCGCGACGCGCACGAAGTCCACGTGAACAACCTCGCTCCCGAACGCGTCGTATTGCACGGCCTTCACAAGCACGGACTCTTTCTTCCGCCCGACGTGCAACTCGAGGATCCGGCTGTGGTGGCGCAGGGTTTCCTCCAGTTCCTCCGAGGGGATCTGGAGCGGCTCCGGCTCTTCCTTGCGCCCGTAGAGAATGGCGGGAACCAGCCCCTCGGCTCTCAGGCGCCGGCATGCCCGGCTCCCGGAGACCTCCCGTTTCTTCGCGTGAAGCGTTTCAGTTGCGGCCGGCACGGATGACTCCTTTCCGTCGCGCCTCCTGGGCGCTCTTCTGGTTTTCCACGTCGAACAGTTCACTCACCGACTCGTGCAGGTGGATCCGCCGGATCGCTTCGCCCAGCAGTTCCGCCACGCTCAGCACCTTGATGTCCTTCCATTGCCTCGCCTCCGGCCCCAGCGGGATCGTGTCCGTCACCGTCACCGCCTTGATCGGCGCCTCCGCCAGACGCGCCGTCGATCCTTCGCAGAACACCGGATGCGTCGCCGCCAGGTAAATGTCCCTCGCCCCCCGCTCCTTCAGCAGTTTCGCCGCCTCCGACGCCGTCGACCCGCTCGTGATCATGTCATCCACCAGCAGAACGTTTTGCCCCTCCACGCTCCCGATCAGGGCGCCCGCACGCACTTCCCGACCGCTCAGGCGTTCCTTGTCGATGATCGCCAGGTCACCGCCCAGTATGTCCGCGTACACGCGGGCCATCTTCACGTTCCCCACGTCCGGCGAAACCACCGTCAGGTTCTTCAGTTTCAGCCCATGGTAGTACCGGGCGATGACCGGCTCCGCCAGCAGGTGATCCATCGGAATGTCGAAGAAACCCTGCACCTGATACGCGTGCAGGTCCACCGCCAGGATCCGGTCCGCACCCGCCGTCTCCAGAAGGTTCGCCACCAGTTTCGCGCTGATCGGCACCCGGCCCTCGTCTTTGCGGTCCTGGCGCGCGTACCCGTAGTACGGTATCACCGCCGTGATCCGCTCCGCGCTCGAACGGTGCGCCGCGTCGATGAACAGCAGCAGTTCCATCAGGTGGTCGTTCTGCGGCGTGCACGTCGGCTGGACGATGAAGATGTCCCGGCCTCGGACGTCCTCGTTGATCTTGACGAAGAACTCGCCGTCCGGAAACTTCGTAAACGTCGCCTTCCCCAGCGGTTTCTTCAGGTACTTCGCGATGGCCTCGGCCAGGGGGCGGTTCGCGCTGCCGCTGAATACCTTCAGTTGGTCCATTAGTGTTTCTCCCTGCTCTTGCGCTGATGCGGCTTCGCCGGCACGCCTGCGTATGTCTCGCCCGCCGGAACCGGATGCGCCTTCGTCACGACGCTGCCGGCCCCCGTCCGCCCGCCGTCGCCCACGCTCGTCGGCGCCACCAAAACCGTCCCAGCCCCGATGGACACATCCTTCCCGATTTTCGTCCGGTATTTCTTCCGACCGTCCGAGTTCGCCGTCAGAGTCCCCGCTCCGATGTTCGTCCGCGCGCCGACCTCGCAGTCTCCCAGGTACGCTTGGTGCCGCACGCACACCTCCGACCCCAGGTGCGCCTCCTTCGTCTCCACGAACGCGCCCACCTCGGCTCCGTCCTCGAGCACCGTTCCAGGCCGAAGGTGCGCCAGCGGTCCCACCCGGCACCGTTTTCCGATCCGCGCCGGGCCGTGAATCACCGTGCACGGGCCGATCCGCGTCTCCGCCCCCACCGCCACGTCCCAATCAATGTACGTCGTCGCCGGGTCCTCGATCGTGACACCCTCGGCCATCAGCCGCCTGAGAATCCGCTGCCGCGCCAGCCACGCCACGACTGCCAGGTCCTCCTGGCTGTTGACGGCCTCGACCTCCTCCGGCTCCGCGGCCGGCACCGCCACCGCTTTCGACCCCCCCTTAATCAGCAGGCCGATCGCGTCCGTCAGGTAATACTCGCCCTTGACGTTCTTGTTCGTGATGCGCCCGAGGACCCGCTCCAACGCCGGCCACCGGAACGCGTAGAACGAAGGATTCACCTCCTTAATCGCCTGCTCCTTTGCGGTCGCGTCCTTCGCCTCGACGATGCCCCGAAGGTTCCCCTTGCGGTCCCGGACGATCCGGCCGAACCACTTCGGGTCCTCCAGCACCGCCGTTACAAGCGTCGCGTCGGCCTTCTCCCGGCGGTGCGCCTCCAGGAGCGCCCGGAGCGTCTCGGCCCGCACCAGCGGCGCGTCGCCCACCAGCACCACCAGATCGCCCTTGAAGCCTTTCATCGCGTCGCGGGCCACCATCACCGCGTGGGCTGTGCCCTGCTGCGGCTCCTGGACGACCCACGTGATGTCCTTGGCGTCGGCGA
>Ga0315285_10000214_pt1 | contig 57050 bp, 69 predicted proteins | sample YL17G09_36_MG_FD_203698 | JGI IMG/M metagenome (GOLD analysis project Ga0315285, IMG submission 203698) | Sediment microbial communities from Yellowstone Lake, YNP, Wyoming, USA - YL17G09_36 | ecosystem: Environmental > Aquatic > Freshwater > Lake > Sediment | place: USA: Wyoming | collected... | reverse complement strand
GGGCAGGCACCTGCCGCCGCTTGGCGAGCATTGCCCGCCGATCGGCCCAGGTCCGCCCGCGGACAACAGCATAACCCGAACGGAGCGAGCCCGAACGAACGTTTCCCCCAGACCAGTTGACACGCACCTGGCTTTGGGCTCCGGTTGCCGCTTTGTTCCCATCTCAGGTATAATGTGAGCGAGGTGTCAGTTCAGTCGTTCATGACGCTGAACGTCAACGCCGACTCAGGAACTCGGGTACATCGCAAATGGGAGGGGTTCAGGTTGAGGAGGCTTCTCTGCTTGTTGGCAGCGGTCTGCCTTCTCGTGGCGGTCGCCGGGTGCGGCGGGTCTGGAACGCCGTCGACACCGGGACCGGGCGGGGAAACCGCGTCACCGGACTCCAGCGCGGGGAGCCCGCCAGCCGCAACCGGGCCGCAGGGGGCGACTCCGCTGGCTGGGGGGTTGCCGCGCGTCCGGGCGATCGCCGCGGGCTACGATCACAGCCTCGTGCTGCTGGAGAACGGTGATGTCTATTCGTTCGGCAGTAACAACTCCGGGCAACTGGGGCTGGGCGACAACCAGGATAGGCTGACGCCGACCAAGATCGAGGGCCTGTCGGGGGTCAAGACTATTGCCGCCTACTGCTACCACTCGCTGGCCCTGCTGGAAAACGGCGACGTATACTCGTTTGGCTTGAATGAACAGGGCGAGCTGGGGCTCGGTGATCTTGAGAACCGGAATGTGCCGACACGGGTCCCGGGGCTATCGAACGTGAAGTACATCTTCGCCGGCGTATCCGCGTCAGCCGCGGTAACGGAGAGCGGAGAGGGCTACTTCTTCGGCCGGGCAGGAGCCCATTACGCCCTCTCCGGCCTCAGTCCTAATCTAGTCAACGGCCTCCCTCCTATTCGCGCCTTCGCCCCCGGCAGGGAGGCTGTCGTCATCCTGCTTGAGGATGGCGGCATCTACGTCTTCGGCAGCGGCGGCTCCCTGGGTCTCGGACACGGCGAGTACGTGACCGCCCCCACGCGGCTGGGGTCGGCGGCGGGGGTCAGGACCGTGGCCGCGGGTTCCATGCAATCCCTGCTACTCCTCGACAACCGGGACGTGTACTCGTTCGGTCTGGGGTACCAGGGCCAACTGGGTCTGGGGGAGGCAACCAGTGAGGCCCCTGTGCCCACGAAGATACCCGGGCTGCCGCCGGCGGCGGCCATTGCCGCGGGGTACAACCATTGCCTCATCCTCACGCCTGATGGGGAGGTCTACTCGTTCGGCGAGGGGGTAACGGGACAGCTTGGGCTCGCGGAGCAGGTGGACCGGTTCGTGCCCACCAAGATAGAAGGGCTGTCGGGGGTAACGGCCATCGCCGGCGGCATCCAGTTCTCACTGGTCCTGCTGGCCGATGGCGAGGTCTACTCCTTCGGGCAGAACTACTCGGGCCAGTTGGGCCACGGCGACTACGTGGCTCGCCCAACGCCGACGCGGATTGAGGCGTTCAAGTAGCGCTGCAGATTACCACTATCCCCCAGTCAGCCCGCAAACCAACGGCGCCGCAATCGCTTGCGGCGCCTCGCTTTATCCTGGTGGAGATGAGCGGATTCGAACGGGGCAGGTCTTTCATCGCGTACTCAAGGGGACGAGTGTGAAGAGTCAGGCCGGCGGAGCCGGCCTGCTCAATTCGAGGCACGGTGGTGACGGGAAGTCTATCCCGGCGGAGGGTACGGGTCGTTGCCGTAGCTATCCTTGTCACGGATGGTCCCGTCGGGCCTGTGAATGACTAGTTCAAGATGCTCGGTCCTGGCGACCTGGCGGGCATAATCGATCGCGTCTTTCTGAGTATCGAACTGGCGTGAGACGCGCTCGCTATGCTCCCTCCTCGCGGCCCACTTGTCGTCATGAGGTACCACGTGGATGCTCCCGGACATGTAATCACCTCCCTGCCAGCAAAGTTCGACACCATCCAGCAGTCTCCTGTCGCACTCTCTCGCCGACGCTTGCCTTAGCGCGGCGTCAAGGAGGCAGGGGACGGCATCGTCTGGGGCGAGGACTTGCCACCTCTGTGGGCTGTTTGCGTGGCCTCAACGTCGTTTACTCGGATTCCCTCCAGTCAGGTGGGGGCGCCCTGCACTCGTCGGCCGAGACTGGCGGCACGTGATGAGGGTTGTGGGGATTGACAAATTCCGGGTGACTACGCATACTGGATGCAGGTGATGGCATACGAAGGGATGGTGACCAATTCTATGGTCCGTGTATCATGGGTCAGAGGAACCCTTGCCCTTGCTGTAGTCCTCCTTCTTGTCTTCTCGGCCAGATGCTTGGCGGGAGCGGGACAGTCCGCCCAACCGCTCGGTCCCGTGGAGCCTGGTTCACGCCATGCGGTCGCTTCCAACGACTCCGCCACCCTCGACGGCGGCTACTTCGACGTCATCATCCAGGCACTCAACGCCAAATGGGACTCCAACAACAAATCGCGATTCGTGGCGCATACCATGTGGATAGCCACTGGAACAAACGGAGAATGGATCGAGAACGGGTTCATGGACGGAGGACACTACAAGGGCGGCAGCGTCTTCGAGTATCACAAGGGCTTCTACAACGGTTAAGGCCGTCTCGTCAGTGGAGTAATGACGTACACTGAGAACAAATGCGTTGGGCCTTCAACCTCGGTGGGGACACAGCATACATTCCACATACAACGAGACGGCTCGCAACAATGGGTTGTCTACGTAGACTTCAACCGCGTGGCGGTGTTCACCGCAGACAATACCGGTTACGACATGGACGTCGGCATAGAGTCGAACAACGCTGTCACAACATCAGCCGCTTGGTATGAAAGGAACTTCCAGGCCTACCGCAATGGCTCATGGAAGTACTGGACGAGCGGAGCGCTCGAGAAGACAGACAGCCCGGCGCCGACCTGGGATAATTAGCCCGGAGAGGGGACGATAACGTGAGACGCTTCTGGATCCCGATCCTCTGCATTGCCATCCTGACAGCAGTGGCGGTGCCTGTGGCCGTCACCGCGTTGCAGCCGTCTCCGGCAGAACGGCAACCGGTGGTCATGAACCCGCCCCCCATCTGGACAGACAATGGCGATCGGCCTCAGGAGGGGCTGAGACCGGCACCAGACTGGGCGGACCCTGCAGAGGTTGCCAAGGAGGGCGGCGAGCTGGTCCTCTGCAAGCTCATGACATTCGGCGAGTATTGCGCCATGGAGGGACTTGACCCCCAGATCAGGCCCGACATCGACCCTAACCGCCGGATGTGGGTCATCCGCACGTACTGGAAAGATGGGCTTCAGCACCCCAAGGTCGGTTTCATCCCTCATTGCACGGTCACAAACATCGTGGACGCCGAGACGGGCGAGATCCTGCGCACAGAGTTCAAGTAGGCAGGCCTGGCTGCACAGCCTAGCTCTTGTGACAGCAACTGCATCCCCAGTCGGCCGCAGACAATAGGCGCCGCAATCGCTTGCGGCGCCTCGTGTTATCCTGGTGGAGATGAGCGGATTCGAACCGCCGACTTCCTGCGTGCAAGGCACCGGATGGCTTTGTCGCTCACCATCGCCGTCTCCCGCCGATGCCCATCCCTCCTGCGTTTGCGCGCCTCGCCCTGGCAACTTCTACCGCCGATGACCGCCGTCCGGCGCGGAGTTCGTTTGCAGTTTCGTTTGCAGTCCAAGCCCGGAAGCGGGACTCCAAGGTGCATGAGATGTGGACGCCGTGCCGCCCTCTCCGGCCGGATGATACCTTATTAGGCCAGACAGCGAGGTCGGCGCGAATCTGATGTCGGTAACCCGTGAACTGTGGGCTGGACTGCCGACAGTCTGCCGTCGGCGCCAATCTCGAGGAAGCCCAGACTGATGAGCTTATCCATAGCGCGCCGGGCCGATCCAACATCAAATTTTCCTTCCTTGACTGCCTCAATGCATTCCATGAGCTTGTCCATGTCATTGATTCCGGCCTGTGCTACCAGAAAATCGCCCGTAGAAAGCAACTCCAACTCCCAGGGGCGGCATTTGCCCAGGCTTGATGCCACAAACTGGATTCCGGCAGCAAAGCCCGGCCGCGAATTGCCCTCTTGCCTGAGGAAGGCGGGTGAGTCGTGTGTTAGCGCGATCTCCACTGCCCCTCCGTTATCGGTTAGCTTGACAAGCCCCGCCATCTCCATGGCGCGAACGGAATGAGCGAGTTCGGCGCTGTAAGGACCATAAAAGTGTAGAGCATACTGGAAACCGAGGGGTACCTCTAAACGTTGCAGGAAGTAGACCAGCTTCTGAAACGCCTTCTTGCTATGCACCACCTTCCCTAACGCCTCAAGAAGGGCGAGCAAGACCTGCTCTCTCATTGCCATCCCTCCTGCTCTTCTAATCACTAGGACCCCGAGGCTATCCTCCTGACTTCCTCAATGACCTTCTCGACTCGCTTCTCAAAGGCCCTCGCGGCATAGACACGTAGGATGTTTATCGGCTCGGTTAGTTTTCGCACGAGTTCCGATCGCTCGGTGATTGCCACAGCTTTGCCTCGTCTGGTCAGTATGTTTACCGCGTCAGGATCGTCTTTCATGTTCCGCGGGAACTTGTGGGGTAGTTTGTAGGCGCCATCCACAAAAACCTGTGTAGGGGAAAACCCTTTCTCCTTGAGCCTCAATGAAGTCCATCTAAGGCGCTGCAGCTCTAACTCCCCTGCATGAGTACCCGATTCGTATATGCGCTTCATCAGCTTTCGGGCCGTAATTGCATGAGCCCAATGGTTCCTTCTCCGGCCTCCGGCCCTTTCCCACAGTTCCCGATCCACGCGGATGTCATCCCATGCTAAGAATTGGTCAATATCGACGGGCAATTTCCCCCCGCCTAGAAGGTCGAGAATAAATTTCCTTATCATATAGTCGAATAGCCGTCTAGTCCTGTGGAAGTACACTTGAGTAAACATATAGTATCGCGCCAAGACGAAGGCTTCTGCGACCTGAAGCCCCCCTTCATCTAGCGCCAGTCTGCTGGATGTCCCTCTAGTATATACTGTTAGGCTGCTAAGGAGGCGGGGTAAGTCAAAGAGGCCATAAGCGACGCCGCAGAAAAGAGAGTCACGCAACAAGTAGTCAATTTTATCGACATCTAGCTCGCTATTCATTACTTGCCGGAGAAGTCGAAAGTGGGGATCTGGGGCGGTACCACTCATAAGACCAATGAGATCTCGCGTGCTGACACCTGTCTGTTCAACAAGCTTGGAGATTTTAGTCTCCTGGATTATTCGGCGGCTATACTGCTCATGGTCAAGGTCGCTAGAAAAGAGGTTTTCCTCTGGGTCGTCTTTCTCTGCCGCGTGCGAGAAGGGGGCGTGTCCTAAATCATGGAGGAGGCCATAGAGCCGAATGAGTTGACGACACCGCTTGATCTCTTCATCGCCCCACTTCGCAACTAAGTCGCCCTTTCCTGCCACCTCGTCAAAGATGGCGGAAGACAAGTGCATTACCCCCAGGCTGTGTTGAAAGCGCGTATGCTCCGCTCCTGGATACACCAAGTAGGTCATGCCGTCCTGGTGGATTCTTCTAAGGCGCTGGAAAGGGGCCGAGTCAATGATACACCGTTCCTCTGGACTGTAGTATATGAAGCCGTGGACTGGATCCCGAACCCTCTCTAGCCGAACCTTGGCCACTCCTCTTCCCCCCGAACCCCAGGCTGGTAGGGTATGCTAGCTAGAGTCATCTTTCTGCTCATTTTGCCATTCTCCTGCCGTGTTGCCCCACCGTATTTTGCCATGGCACAGCTTCAGCGTATCCCTCCGGGTCACTAAGCCCGCTGGGGAAGCACGAGGGAGGGGGCCGGCACCCCTCCCTCAAGCGAACCTGTGCAGTTTCAGGCTGGTGCCGCCGCAGCAGGCGGCCCGGTCGCCGGCCTCCACTTGTCCCCCAGGGCGGCCTTGAGCGTCTTCACGGCGGCCTCCACGAAGGCCCCGACGACCGGTTCCCGCACCCACAGTAGTCCGGCGCTTCTTGCCCGGGCCACGATCCACTTGACGGCGGCGGCCTTCTTGGCCGGGCCGTCCCAGTCGGGGTACTGCTGCTGGATGGCCAGCACGATGGTTTCGGCCCAGCGCTTGAGCAGGTCCGCCGTCTGAACCCCGAGCCGCCGGGCCGCCAGGGCGACGAGCGCGCCGATGGCCCAGAGCAGCAGCAACACGACCAGCGTTCCGAGCGCCCCCGCGATCTGGATGTCCACCTGGTTCCCTCCTCCTGTGGTCAGTCTCTCACAGCGACATGCAGCCATCCCGCGCTGGGGTTGCCCTCCGGGATGACCTCCCTGAACCCCACCCGCCGGGCGATCGGCGCGAGCTGCGCCGGCGTCATGCCGTCGACCTGGACGTCCGCGGCCGCCGCCTGCATGTGCCACGATCGCGCCGCTCCGCCGACCGCCTTGTTGTGCGCGGGGCAGCGGTAGGCCGACGTGATGCGCACGGGCTTCCCGACCTCGTCCCGAAGGCGTTGCAGGCGCTCGACGAGCTCACCCAGGAGGTCGCTGACGAGAAGCGTCCGGCAACACTTGCAGGCGAGCTCGGCAAGCTGGAAGTTGGGCGCGATCAGGAGCTTACCCGGTGGCTGCGGCATCATCATTCCCCCCGTTCCTGCCCGCCGTCCGCTTGAGGCGGACGGGCAACTTCAGGGCCCTGAGCGCGCTGACCGCGCCCATCAGGCCCAGCGTCAGCGGCATCAGCACCTGCCGGGCAAACTCGATGTCGGTTTCCTCCAGCCCGGCGCCGCGGAACTTGCTGTAGACCCCCAGCCACAGGCAGGCAGCGACCACGGCCATCAGGAGGGCGATGGCGTCGGACACGGTCAACCCGTCCTTGTCGTCCCAGAAGCCGGTGATCTTCATCGCCGCCGCTTCCCCCCGTTGACGCCAAACTCCCTAACGACTTCGTCGTAGTCCTGGCCCGATACACGGGCGACGATGATGGTCAGGTGCTGGACCACCTCCGCCAGCTTGGCCATGCCGGGCTCCAGGCGCAGCACCACGATCAAGGCCACCACACCGCCCACGCCGATATTGCCGACCAGGTTAATGAGGTCCCCGAGTTCCACCCCGCTCCCTCCTCCCGCCCTGCCTCGCCCGATATTTCACGCGAAATGAGCCTGCCGGCAAGCACCGCCTCAGAACTTGCCCAGCACCGCCAGCGGCCGGCCGGCCTGGAACGCCACCAGCACGCGGTGGCCGGCCGCCGGCGTATAGTGCGCCAGGCACGGCACGGCCTCGCTGGCCGCCGCGGTCGAGCCGTCGAGGTACAGCCGTGCCGAGGTCCCGACCACCGACGCCACCACGGCGATGTCGAGGCGCGCCCCTCCACGCGCGACCTGCCGCGCCACCGCCTCCATCTGCGTCACGTCACTCACCCGCTACACCCCCAGCGGCGCGCAGCGGCAGCTCATGCTGAACTCCGCCGGCGTCATCGACAACTCGAACGACTCTAGAACGTACAGCCCCGCGACCCGGGTCGTGCCCTCCACCACCTCGAGTACGTCGCCGGCCTCGTGCGCGGGGTTGGCCACCGCCGAGAACGAGACCGCGCTCCGCCACTGGCAGTTACGCCACAGCTCGACGAGCGCCCGTGCGTCGGCCTTGCGCTGGGTGTCGCAGCCCGGGTCCTCGACGACCAGCACGCGGTCGCCGAGACGCTGGGTGCACGTTGGCGACCCGGCGGAGCTGTCCTGGGCCTCGCCGCGGACGGTCTGCCCCGGCAGCTTGGCCAATACCACGACGTGGTTGAACACGGCCTGGCTGCCAGGCTCGCGCGCGAAGCCGCCGATGAGGTTGGCCGCGCCGGCCTCGTACCGGGCGGCAACGTCCGTCGGGTTTCCCGGCGCCGGCCGCGCCACCAGGTAGCCCTCGGGGTCGCCGTAAAGCTCCCAGGCGGCCGCGGCGGCGATGTCGCGCGCGTGCTGGATGTAGGACTCGCCAAGCTGGCACGTCAAATTCGCGCGGTAGAGGCGGCTGGGCTGGATGTCTTGGCGGGCGATGCCCGCCTGGGCCGCCAGGTCACCGAGCAGGTAGCTGACCGTGTTGGTAGCGGTAACCTGCAGGACCTCGACGTGGCGCAGGGCCACCAGGCCCGCCGCCGTCAGGACGTGGACCTGGATCGAAGAGCAGGTCGCCCCAACCACGTGCTCGACCAGGCCGCACACCGGCTCCGCCTGGTCGACGAGCACGGCGCCGGTGCCGCCGTTGAGGACCTGGTACGTCACGAGGTTGTCCTGGTCGACCAGCGTTGCTCCCCAGGAGAGGTAAACGACGTTAAACGTGCGAGCGGTGCCAAACGCGATCGCCAGGGTGCGGTCGAGGTCGCCGGGCGCCGGCCGCCAGGTGGTCGCGGAGTCGCCGTCGATGGCATTGGAGGCCGGGTAGGCGGCCCCGGCGAGGACCTCGACCTCCTGGATGACGACGGTGGCTTGTCCGCCGGCCGCCGGCGCCTCCACCGTGAGCTCGCCGAACCGGAACGACGCCGCACCCATGCCGGCCGGGTCGCGCTCGGTCCACGTCAGGCCGTCGCTCGAGGTCCGCAGGCTGGTGGCCGTCGTGCCCTCGCCCAGCCGCGGCGTCAGGGACTGCACCGACTCGACACACCGCAAGTCGACGAGCAGGACGAGCTCGAGCGCAGTCAGGCCCACGGCGACGTAACTGTGCTCCAGGGCCGTGCCCGTCGAGCCGTCGAGGGCCAGGCGGCACGAGGCCGGCGCCGCCACCGCCGCCTTCTGGCCGAGGACGGTGGCGTAGGCCCGCGCCGTCACGCGGGCGCCCGGCTGCAGGGGCTGCCCCGCGGCCAGCGACGAGCTTGCTGTGGCGCTGGCGCCCTGGGCGGGCGAGGCGTAGTTTGCCGACTCGCTGGGGTTGTCCACGTAGACCGTCGTGTCGGCGAACTTCTGCTGCGCCAGGCGCTTCTCGACCGACCTCGCCACGACGGTGATCGCGCTTTCCGAGCTCGTCTCCACGGGCACCGCCGCCGGGTCCAGGAGCCCCCAGAAGACGGGCAGGAGCTCGTCAGCGCCGCTCGGCAGCCGGTAGCCCTCCCAAACCTTCAGGACGTTGTTTTCGGCGAACGGCCAATCCGCCGGCGCGGCATCGTCAGGGGAAAGCCACCCCTGCTCGTTGTTGATGACGAGCGTGCACGTGCGCCGGCACTCGGCGGCGCGGTCGGCGCCGATACTGCAGCTGCGGGCCGTCGCCTTCACCGGGGCCAGGCCGTCGCTGTTCCAGTTGATGTCGTCGATTTCAAGCAGCAGTTCGCTCTCGTCGGCCGACCAGATCTCGGCCTTGATCAGGAACTGCTTCGTGCCCGGCGCCTGGACGTAGTCCTGAAACTCCGTCGACACTGCCTGCATCCTAGAACACCTCCACCAGTTCAGCCGACCAACTGTAGATGAGCTGGTCGGGGTCGTATGGCCGCACTTGCGAGAACCGCACCGGCGCCGCGACCTCGACGCGCAAGGCCTCGCCCAGAGGGTCGACGTAGCGGTGCGGCCCCGGCGCGCGCAGGATGGCCGCCAGGGCGTCCTTGTCCGCCTTGTCCAGGCATGTCCCGGCGAGGTACAGCCGCCGCCCCGCCTGGCGGCGGAAGACGACCGGGTAAGGCCGCCCCAGGGCTGGGGCAATGGAGCCTGTGAACTCCTCCTGGACCTCGAACCCGGTCGGGGCCACCGGCAGTCTGAGGTCGTCGAGCCAGGTGCCCACGAACGTAACCGACGCCTGGGCGGCAGCGCAGAGGGCCGACTCGTACCCGTCGTCGGCGACGGCGCTGGCGGCGTAGTAGTACGCCTGGCCGCAGGCGGCGACGTCGTCGAGGAACTCGCCGGCGAGTTCGGCCACGCCGCCAGGAAGCCAGTCGTCGGGGCCGCCGGCGTCCAACTGCTCGAGCTGAACACCGTCGACCCAGAAGACGGCCGGCGAGGCCGTTTCGTACTGGACAACATCCACCCCCACTTGCGTGATGCCCTCGGGGATGGTTCCGGCAACGTATGTCGCCTGGTACTGGCCATTCAGAACAAGCGGCTGGTTCTGAATGGAAATCCAGGGCCCTGCTGGCGTCCTTAGACCTATGCGCACGTGGCCGACCCCGGTGACCCAAGCGCTGCCGACGTACCGGCGCCCGGGTTGCACGTCATGCAGCGTCCCGCGCACGCCGTGGAAGTTCACGACATCGGAGCACGTCACTTTCAGCGAGCCACAGCCCTGCCACGCCGAGGTGACATCGTGCGCGATCGAGACGGTCGAGTGGTTGCTGATCCACCCGTTGATGCCGGCCTCGAGGTCGCTCTCCTCGCGCGCGAGGAGGTTGCGACGCACCTCGACCGCCGGCACCAGGAGTAGATTGTGCCGCACGAGCCCACCCGCGGTTAGACCGCGGTAGACCCGAAAGCCCGCCAGGCACTCGGCCGCCAGGATGGCGTCGACGCGGATGCGCGCCTGGGCGGCCTCGGGCGTTAGCGTCATCGCCGGCGCCGTCACCTCGCCCAAGAACCAGCCGGCTGACGACCAGGCCGACTCGTACCCGGCCGTGTCCTGCGCCCACCACTGCCACCAGTAGACCTGACCGTATTTCAGCACCCCCGCGGGCACCGCTACCACCACCGAGCCGCCCGTCGGCGCGCTGGCGGCGATGATGCCCGAGTCCCAAATGGGGTTGTCGTCCTCGTCGAAGACACGATGACGCCTCGATGCCATGGGAACGACGTCGCTGGAGTAAACGCCGGACAGAGCCATGAGCGAGATCACGTTGCTGAGCACTGCCGGATCGGCCTCCGTGCCCGCCGGCGCCGTCACCGACACCGTCGGGGCGACCGACACCACGTACGTGTCGGCGATGGCGATGAACGTGGCCGTCTTGTTGTACGCGATGACGATATCCCACTGCGTGTCGGGGATGATGGCGCCGCCGTCGGTGCGCGGCGTCTCGGAGTTCAGGGTACGGTGCGCCGTGAGCGCGCCACCGCGCCACCAGCGCAGCGCGACCGCACCGGTATCCGAGCGCTGGTAGATGACGGCGAGTTCGCCGCGGCGTCGGTGCCAGCACAGGCCGGCGAGCCCCGCCACGTCGGCCACATCGGTCAGGGTGGCCAGCTTCGCCCACGCCTGCCCTGGCTGGCGGCGGTAGAGACCCACGGTGTACGTTGAGCCATTGTAGACCCGCAGCCAGTAGACGTCGCCCGTGGCCTCATCGGGGACGATGCAACCGAGGGACAATGCTGGTGCGTTGCCCGCCAGTGTGTCGCTGGGCACGGAGCCGCCATGCCATGAGGTGTCATAGTACGAATAGAACCACGCCGATCCCGGGTTGGCATACTTCGCCCCGCCGGCGTGGACGATATTGTCCTTGCCAATACAAACGTGGACCCTGCCCTTCCAGCTGTTGCCTGACCCGCCAGCGTCGGCGCTCCAGACGACTGTTGCCGAGCCCCAGGCCCCGCCGTTCCGTTTGCGGTGATAGAACGTGTACGCCGGCGACCCGCCCGGCGCCTCGCACCACAGCAGGTGCATGTCGCCGGTGGACGCTATGAGTACGTGGATGCCGTAGACGTCGTTTGCGTAGGTTGTGAACTGGTAGTTGGCGACGACGAGCGTGTACTGGTCGGCGCCGGTGCGCTGCCAGATGTTGATGTAGCCCTTGGTCGGGCTGGACCAGACCCAGACGTTGCCGTCGCGGCCGCGCGAGACGCCCCGGTCGTACCCGGTCACCGTGATTGGCGTATCCTCGAACTGCCAGGTCACACCGTGGTTCGTGCTGGTGGCGAGCTTGGCCACCGAGCCGTTCCACGCGAGGATGTAGAGCTTGCTGCCGTCGGGCTCGGCCACGGCTTGGGAGTAAGGCCGCTCGTGGAAGCTGACTGCGGTGCCGGTGAAAAGCTGCGCCATCGTTATTCCTCCCTATCGCCGCGCGCCGCCGCGGTCGAAATACCCCTGGGCGCGAAACTGGCGATCTGCCTCGCCCAGGCCCCACTGCCGCAGCGTGTCGGGGGTCGCCGCCGGCAGGTGCACGGTCACATTCTGGATCACGGTTAGGCCGCCTCGGCTGGCGGTCCCGGCGACCGCCGCCGCACCGCTGGCGCCCGCGGACCCGCCGGCGCTGCTACTGGCCCCCTGCGCCGCCGCGGTCGAGCCGGTCGTTGCAGTCCCGCCCCCGCCGCCACCAGTTGAGCCGGCGCCCGCGGCGGCATTTGCCTCTGCCGCGAGGCGCCGGCGCTCGGCGAGGTAGTGCCGGAAATCGCCAAGCAGCGCATCATAATGATCGAGCCACATCTTGCGCTCGGCGTCCTGCTTGAGCTCGAGATCGCGGAGAATCTGCTTGTACGCCAGCTGGGTCAGCTCGCGCTGGCGCGCCCAGTAGTCAGCGACGACCTGCAAGTTTTTCTCAAGCTGCTCGATCTCGCGCTCGCGGCCCGCCTGCAGCTGCTCAAGGCGCTCCTGGAGTTCGGTCTTGCGGTCCTCCATCTGCTGGCGATGCAGTTCGCGCTCGCGGTCGCGCACGAGGTCTTGGCGCTGCTTCTCCATCTCGGCCAGACGCTCGGCGCGCTCGGCCTCCAGTTCGGCCACCCGGCCCTCGTCCCAGGTCAGGCGCCGCTCGCCGGCCACGATGCGCACCTGGCGCTCGCCCTTGACGGCCGCGATCTGGCGGTCGTAGTCGGCGCGGACTTTGTCCACCTCGGCCTGGAGGTCGGCCAACGACGCCTCAAACTCGCGCGTGCGCTCCTGGCGATCCTCGGCCTCGAGCTGGCGGTCGATCTTTTCGATCTCCTGGCGGATGGCGAGCTCCGCGGCCGATGCCTTGCGCAGGGCGTCGATGCGGGCCCCGAGGCCGCGGCGCGCCGCCTCGACCTGCTTGTCGACGAAGGCCAGGTCGGCCTCCTCCATCGCCTGGAGCCACTCTTTGTAAGCGTCGCTGCCCTGCTGGGCGTACTCGCGCCGCTTCTGGGCGATGAGTTCTTCGAGCTCCCAGGACGTGCCCATCTCCAAGCGCAGGAGCCCCAGCCAGTCGAGCTGCTCGCGCAGGGTGTCTACGCGGGCGTCGCCGATGGCCACCAGGTGGTCGAAGAGGGCGATCTGTTTGGCGATGGCCTCGTTCTCCTGGTCACTGAAGGGGTTTTTGTCGCCAGGGACTTCCCGAGGAGGGCGCGGCGGGTGGATGCGCTCGTAGCGCGCCTCAAGCGCCGCGCCGCCGCCGAGGCCCTCGAGGATGGCGTAGAGGCGCTCGACCTCGGCGGCCGTCTCGCGCGCCTGGCGCTCGAGCTCCAGGGCTGCCTTGGTCTGCGCCTCGATCTTGGCCGGGGTGTCGACGCCCAGTCCCCCCGCGCCCTCGACGTCGCCGCGACGCAGGCGGCGGGCATCCTCCGCGAGCTGCACCTGCTTCGCGCGCGCCGCCGCGATCTGGTCACGCAGCCGCGCGCGCATGGACGCCTCGGCCTCGGCGGCGAGCTGGCGGTACTTGTCCGCCAGGATGTCGACCGCCTTGCCCTCGGTGTCAAACGCGGTGGCCATCTCGGGCATCAGCGTGGCGATGTCCTGCTTGACCTTGAGGAGCTCGTCGCTGGCGGCCTTGTACTCGTCGGTGCCCTTCTTGGCCGCCGCCAGGCGGGTCTCGGCCTTCTCCAAGGCCTTCGCGAGGTCGAGGATCGACCGGTCGTGCTCCTCGGCGGCGCGCGCGGCCTGGACCTGGGCGCCCTTGGCGTACAGAAGGGCCGTGATGAGGCCGGCAACGATGCTCACCGGCCAACTGATGGCCTTCAATGTTGCGCTAGCTATGCCAAGGGTCGCCAGGAGTTGCTTCAGCGTTGTATACACCATCTTTAAGGCCACGGCCAATCCCGCACCGCCGACCAAGAGTTCAATGGCGCCGCGGCCCGCCGGCTCAAGCGCGTTGAACCCCGCCATGAGCGTGCTAAGGAGCCCCAGCAGACCAGTCAGCGCAGGCTCGACGTCGCTGAACACGGCAGCCGCCAGTCGCTCAAGATTGGCCCCGGCCTGTCGCGTCGCTCCCGCGAACGTGCCGCGCATCGTTTGTGCTGTCCTGAGTGCGGCGCCGTCCGCAACCTCCAACGCTCCTGCCATTTGGCGGAGAGACTCGGAGCCGGCGTCAAGCGACGCCGCCATGGCCTGCACGCCGCGCAGGCCCAGGATGGTGATCAGCGCCTGCGAGCGCGCCTCGTCGGTCAACCCGGCGAGTTTGGCCTGGAACTCGCCGACCAGGTCCGACCAGTGCTTCAACCGGCCGGCGCTATCGTGAAGCTCGATTCCCAGCGACTCCAGCAACTTGCGCGCCTGCTCGCTGGGGTTGCTGAGCTCCATCAAGGCGTATTTGAGCGCGGATGCGCCGTTGACGGCGTCGATGCCGATGCTGGACATCGCGCTCATGGCAGCCGTCATTTCGGCCATGTCCTGGCCAGCCAGGCGGGCGGCGGGCCCCACCGTCGCCAGGGCCGGGCCGAGCTCGGCGGCGCGGATGTCGCAACTCTGCATCGCGGCCGCGAAGAGGTCGGCGACCTCCTGCGCCTGCTCGAACTCCACCCCGAACGCCTCCGCGACGTCGATCAGGCCGGCGGTCGCCGTCTCGAGCGCCTGGCCGCTGGCGGTGGCCCAATCGATGGCGGCCGGGAGGCTGGCATAAATCTCGCGGACGTCGGCGCCGGCCACGGCCAGGTCTGTCATCGCGGCGGCCATGGCCTGGGGGCCGTAGATACTACCGACCATCGTCCGCGCGAGGGCCTCGAGACTGGTACGGCTCTCGCCGGCGGTCACCGCCAGGCGCACAAAGGCATACTCCGTTGTGCTCCCAGACCGAGTGAGGGCGACAAATGCGCGCTGCATCGCGTAAATGACGCCAAGCTGCCCCAGGACTCGGTAAAGGCCGTCGGCACTGGTCTGCAGACGGCCCACCGCCGTCGTGAAGCCGTCAACCTGCTGGACATCCGCGCTCACATTCAGCCGGATCCCTTGATCGGCGGGCACAGCAGGATCTCCCCTTTCAGTTGCGAAATACCAAGAAGGAGGTGTCAGGCCTTGAGACGCGACGAATGGATGTCCAACAAGAAATTCCCTGGAGTCGGCATCGGCGCGGCCGGCTTGGGATGCATTCTGTCACCGTTCTTGCCCTTCGTGGGGCTGCCGTTGCTGGGAATAGGACTGCTATGGAACATCGTAGAAGGCGTACGTTCGCTTTTCATCCCCGCCCCCGAGTTCGCCAAGGTGGCCTGCCCCGCGTGCGCCCGCCCCGAGGAACTGACCCTGGACACCGCCACGTGGGTCTGCAAGGAGTGCCACGTCCGCTCGCGGTTCGACGCCGCGACGCGCGCGGCCATGCCCCTGGGCCAGTTCACCGAACCGCCGGCGCCCGCCCCGCCCGCGCCGCCTACCCCGTAGCACCCTGCCGCCGCCCCGCCAGGTCGGCCCGCCACCCCTGGGCGTACTCGCCCGGCGCCCTAGCCGGCGTCTCGCCGCCCGCACCCGCTCCGTCCCCGTCGCGCCGCTCGGCCCACTCGACCAGCCGTCTCAGCCCCTCGTGCGTCTCGAGCTCGCGCTCGTGGGCGCCGAGGAACTCGGTCACGTCCACCTGGCGCCACGACAGCGCCTGTACGAGGCGCTCGACCTCCTGGGTCAGGCGCACGAGGCCCAGCTGGTCCGTCGACCACTCGGCCGCGGCGCCGGGGAACGGCGGCGCCCCCGCCGCCCTCGCCGCGCCCCAGAGCCGCTGCCAAGCCGGCGTCAGGACGCACGCGAGGAAAAATCCGGGTGCCGCCCCTCCCGCCACTCGCGCCAGGCGACGTAGAGCTGGCGCAGCACCTCCGGGCTCCGCTCCGCCAGCGCCTCTACCGCGGCCACGTCGGCGAAGTACGGCCGCTCCGGGGCGTCCGCCCGCCGGCAGCCGAGCTGCAGCTCGACGTTGTACTGGTGCGCACGCGCGTGATGCTCGTAAGTGTAGCGCTCGAGCTCGCGCTCCAGCGTCTCCACCTGGCGCACCTGGTCGCGCAGCAGGCGCTCGTCGTCGGTGAGCGCGCCCTCGATGTGCGCCGCGAGGCGGTCGTTGTACTCGGCCAAGGCCACCAGGTGCTGCTCACGCTCCTCGGGCGCCAGGCGAGCCACCTCCGCCGCAGTCAGCCGCGGGGGCGCCCCGAGGTCGGCCGCTTGGTCGAACAGCCGACGCAGGACCTTGAGCCAGCGCTGCGTGCAGACGGGATCGATCCCGGCCTCCGCGCATCGTTGGCGGAGGACCTCGCCCAGGAGGGCCCGCGAGTACATCCCGCCAGCTTTGTGCAGCTCCATGAGGCGCGCCGAGTACGCGCGGCTGGCGACGCCGCGGTCGCGCAGGGTCAGGGCCACGAACATCAGGCCGTCGAGGCCGGGGATCTCGGGCTGGTACGTCCCGGAGGCGAACTCTTCGGTGCGACGGGCAACGGTGTCGTCGTCGGGCCTGGGCATCGCCGCTTCCTCCTCTCGATATTTCACGCAAAATCTCGCTAGGCACCGGGGAGGGGCGGGCAGCCCCTCCCCGCCTCGCTTGCCACTGGTCGCCACCGCCCGGGCTGCGGTTTACTCCTCGGCCGCCGGGTCGTACAAGTATGCCACGACCGCCTTGTCAGTCAGCCCGAGCCCCACGGTCAGGGTCACGACGGTCGCCGTGGCCGTGTAGTCGGTCGTCTCCTCGAGGATCACGCCGTTGCGCATTACGAGGAGCGCGTAGCTCCCCGTCTCGTCCTTGACGGCGGTCTCGGTCAAGGTCAGGGCGGTCAACGGCTCTACGGCGCCCTCGAAAGCCTCGGCGTAGACGGCCTTGTTGTAAGGGATACCCTTCACCGCCTGGAAGTCGAGGCGCTTTGCCGCTGGCGCCACCTTGCCCGGCACCTTCGACAGCCTGGCCAGGCGGACGAAGTGGCCGCGGATGTGGTTGTCGTCCTCATCCTTCACGTTGCTGTAGATGAAAAACGACCGCGCCTGGCTGATGTCGAAGCCGACGAAATCCGCCTCGGCCTTGCGCATGATGTAGCGCAGCGCCAGGTCCTCGTTCTCTACGCCCTCAACGTCGAAACCGCCCTGGACCCCGCCCGTTGCGGCGGTCAGGGCCACGATGCCGTCGGCGCCCATGCCGCTCCTGTGGGCGGTGATCTCAACCGACGGCTCGTACCCGAAATCTTGCACGCCGGGGATGAGCCCCCAACACTCGGCAGTGCAGATCAGGCCCAGCTCACACGTCTTGAGCTGCTCAAGCTTCCGCATCGACCTTCACCTCCGGGTTCTTGGCAGACTGGTCCCCGCCGCCCTTGGTGGCCGGCCGCGGCGCCATCTTCTGGCGCCGGCCGCACGTCGGGCAGATCACCTCGACTGCGCGGCGGGGCTCGCGCGCGAATCTGAACACGAAGCCACACTTGCAGCGCCTGGTCAACGTCACCACCTCCGCTCAGACGGCCTCTGGGATGGGCCGCCACCAGCGTACCTCGTAGGTCAGGTACCACGAGCGCACGGCCGGCCGCTCCGGGTCGTCCAAGGCCTCGTCGCTCTGGTACTCGAACCTGATGCGCCCGGCCACGACCGGCTCTTCAGGGTCGGTCCAGTCCTTGCGCTCCATCCCAAGGCCGGCCTTCGTCGGCCCCGCCAGCAGAGTCTCCGCCGCGTCGCGCAGCCGGCGGACGGTGTTCCAGTACACGTCGCCTGCGGCCGCGTCGCCCTGGTGGCGGCACTCGAGCTCGAGCACGGTCAGGAACTGCTCGGCCCTGGTGCCGGCCACGACCCACAACCCAGCCGGCCCGGGGCCGCCAGCGGGCATCGTGCGCAGGGGCGTGACGGTCACGGACAGCGCCGGCATGTCGCGGGTAGGCCGCGAGGTGGTGAGCACGTCCTCCGGGCCGGCCAGGCCGAGGGCGGCGTGGTTGTCCTGCAAGTACTTGACGATGGTGACCATGGTGTTCTCCATGCCTCAGCCCTCCAGTCCCAGCGTCTGGCCGGCCGCAGCCGCCGCCACCGCCCGGTTCATACGGCCCAGGAAGTACTCCCGGATGCGCGGGATGTTTTTTCTGAACATGCCCTTGCCCTTGACGCGGAAGGTGATGCCGGCGCGCCTGTTGATGCGCCGGTTGATGTCGCCGAGGAGCACCCGGCCGCCAGGGCCGCGGACCAGGATGCCCACGGCGAACAGGTAAGCTCGCTGCCGGGCCGTCAGCTGCCGCGGCCCCCGCGCGACGTGGCCGTACTCGACGTGCACCGCGTACTCGACGTTGGTGCCAATGACGCCGGTGAGCCCGCGCAGCTCGGTGGCCGACTGCCCCCGCCCTTCGGCCGCCCCGCCCCGCCCCTCGGTACTGGGCACCAGGTTGCCGCCTATCGAGGCCCGCAGCCGGCCGGTGTCGACCGGCGTATCCTCCATGATCCAACGCGCGCCCTGCATGACGGTCGCCGCCACGGCCGCCTCGGCGTTGACGCGCACGAGCTGCGGCACCGCCCGCAAGCGCTGCAGCGCTTCCTGGAAGCCGGTCGCGCGGATCTCGAAGATGGCGCTCACAGCCGCTTGCACCTCACCCGCCAGGCGACCACAGCGCCCAGCCGCACCTCCCGGACCTCGACAACCCCAAACTCGCGGCCGCCCCAGGCCAAACGGTCGCCATAGGCCGGCGCCGTCCCGCGCCTGATCGTCGCCTCGATGTCGCCAAGCTCGTACCTGCCGCCGGCCAGGGCGACCTGCTGCAGGGTGAGCTCGCGCACGCAGGCGGCGGTCTCCTCGTCCTCAAACGTCAGCTCGTCGGGGATGCCCAGGGCGGCGTCGCCCGCCTCGCGCGCCTCGAACGTGCGGTAGGTGATGGGCGCCTCGACGTCACCGGCGACGTCCGCCAGGCACTCCCTGATGTAATCGACGTCGTCGCTGGTCAACACGGCGCCCACCCCCTACACGTCAAACGCGTTGGTCCAGTCGACCTCCACGATCTCCTCGCCGGCGCCGGCGGCCATCTGGCGGAACATCGCCGCCTGCTCCCGGCACTCCTGGGCCGTCATGGACTTGTCCACGCTGCGGCCGTCGACGTTGAACCTGAAGTTCCTTAAGCTCGCGTCGCCGGCGCGCAACACCCATACGTGGGCGCTGGCCAAGTTGACGTCACCGCTGTACCTGGCCAGCAGCCCCGCCAGGATCTCATCACGAAACTGAGGCGGGTCTTCCTGGTCCCGGACGTTTTGCCTTAGCAGGTCCAGGTCCGACATTCTCCCGCCCCCTCTTCTTGAGCAGCGCCACCAGCTCGCCGGTCACCCGGGCGCTCTGGCGCTGCTCCTCGACAAGCTGGCCCAGCAGTTCGTTCGTCCGTTTCGACTCCTCGAGCTGCCCGACCAGCGCCTCCTCGGTCAGGTTGACCGGCCGCCGCGTGATGGCCATCGTGCTACGCCCCGACCTGTGACTTGACCATCCCGCGCCAGTCGATGGGCTTGACGCCTACGACGTGGCGGACACGGTACTTGGCGACGTCGCTGGTCTGGCCAACGCCCTGGCGGACGTCGGGCACGCCGCCGCCGACAAAGCGCCAGCCGGGCTCTTGGATGAAGAGCTGCGGCGAACGACCGACGATGGAGAGAAACGCGACGTAGATGGTGTCGATGTCGGCCGGCGACGCGATGAGGTACCAGTCGTTGGCGTCCGTGAGCCAGGGCACCAAGATCAGGTCCGCCACGCCCTGGGCCGGGTTGATGATACCGGAGTTGCCGGCCGAGATGGTGGACGCAACGGATTCGAGGATCTTGCGCGCTGGGAACTGCAGCTCCACTGGAACCACGAGCGTGAAACGCCCAGGAAACGTGATCGGCCGCCCCTTGTCGTCGGTCTGGCGGCGGATGGCCGCCAGGGCGGCCTGCATCCCGGTCTCCGAGAGCGCGTCGTCGATGAGGTTCCCGTGGTCGGCGCTGAATAGCGCCTTGCCGTCGTACATCGGCACCAACGTCTCGTCGTGGCCATTGGCCAGGATGCTCCACGTCAGGGCGTTGACCAGCGCCGCCGCCGCGCGCCCGAACCGCTCCGGCTGACGGATGATGGCCCTGAGGTCGTCGTTGACGATCGTTTCCCAAGAAACGCCGAACTCGCGGCCGAACTTGCCGACCCGATAGCCCTCCGCCGACTCGGAGAGGGTCGAATCGATGTACTCGCCCATTTCCGCAATGGGCAGGAGATCCTCGGCCTCGCTGATCCTGACCGCCTTGCGCTCCTTGAAGTCGGGGACGTCGACCTGCTGCGTGACGCGCTGCCACTCGTCAGGCACCGCGCGATACGCCTGCTGAAGGACCTTCCCAATCTCGTTCGAAAGGAGGATTGGGAAATCGCTCGTGGTCTCGGCCTCGGCCAGCACCTCGTAGCCAGCCCGCAGGCCCCGGCGCTCCACCGCCTCGGCGAAGCGCAGGAGCGTTTCGGCGGCGCTCCTCAATTTCTCGCGCACCCGGTTCACCCCCTGAACTGATAGTCGCGTCGGACTCGGGCCGCTACTTCAACTTGACCGCGATGGTCGCGGTCGCGCCCTCTGCGACGGTCCCCAGGGCGTGCCCAAAGAGCACGCCGGTCGACGTCTTCGAGAGCGGTGGATCGCCGAGGGCGACGTAGTAAAGGGCATCGCCGATCGCCACGGCCGAGTCGGCCTCACCGTTGACGCCCTCGACCGCGAGTTCGTAGACGCCCGCGGTATCGACGGTCGACTCACCGGCGGCGTCGCTGTCGACGAGCGCCACGCCGGCGATCTGGCCGACGGCGACGGGATCGCCGGAGGCCACGGGCGCCAACTCGGGATCGGCCGTGACGACCAGGCGCAGGTATTGGCCATCTTGAACATGGTTCGTTGCCACAACTGCTCACCTCCCGGGTGCTTGTGCTCAACCTCGATGACGGACCTACTTGGCGGCGACCGCCGCCGGCGCCTGGATGCCAAAGGCCGCATCGAGTGCCGCTTCCGCCTTGGTCGCCGCCTCGGTCACGACTGCGCCAGGGGTGACGTCCCCCGCCCCCGCGCCGCGCACCGCCGACCCGCCGACCTGCTTGATGTACTCCTGCTCAGCGATGATGGCCCCGCCCAGCTGCTTGTCCAACGCCTCGACGTCGAGTGCCCCATCCGCCTTAAGCGGCGTCGAGGCCTCGACGAGCTGGCGCACCCGCGCCCTGGCCGCCTCGGGCAGGTTCGACTTACCCAGGCGGGCGCTGACGATGTCGCGCGCCTCGAGCTGCACGACCCGGGCGCCGAGTGCGGCGTTCGTCTTTTGCGCCGCCTCCAGTGCCTCGCGCAAGGGCTTCACGGCCTCCTCCGCCGCCGGTCGCGCCTCCTTGAGCACCTGCTCCCCGACCACCTTGACCAGGTCGGGCCGGTTCTGACGCAGGGCCTCGAGCGTGATGTCCTTGAACTCCACGTCCTCAGTCTCCCTTCTCTTGCTAGCGACGAGGCGGTCGATGGACCCGCCCGCCGCCGGTTCCGTAACAACATCGGCCCCCTGGATGCGCCCGATGGCGTCGACCAGGACGCCGCTGCGTCCCTCGGCGATGCCGCTGCTGGTCTTGCCCAGCGCGTTGATCGAGATGCCGACGAGGCGCGGCGCCTCGCGCAGGATCGCCTTGAGCCAGGCCGCCGACTCCAGCACGTGCAGGTCGGCGGTCACGCGGCCGTCGCCCTCCTGGCGCGCGCCGGAGTAGTGGCCGACGATGTCGCGCACGCTCCGCTCGGGGCGCTCGCGCAGCTCGGTCTCGGTGGGGTGGTCAGCGTAGGCCTTGGCGCCCTCGACGAGGCGCGCCGCGCCCGCCAGGACGTCCCGGCTGTAGTAGCGGTTGTTCTCGGACCAACCTGGCCGGATGATGGTCACCCGCCACACCTTGCCGTCGGCGTCAGCCGCGGTCGCCTCGGTCAGGCGCGTGACCTCGCGCAGCACGTCGAGGTCGCCGCCAGCGGCGAGGCCCCGTGCCGCCTCCTGGGTGACGGGCTTATAGGTCACCTCGACTTCAACGCGCTCGCCGAGCGTGATTGAATCGTCCTCGGCGACGGTGTAAGCGATGCGGTAGTGGCGCTGCGGCTCCGACTGCCAGTCGTGCACGATGACGTAGTCGTCGTGGGTCTCAACGATCTCGGGCGAAAACTTGCTGTCAGCGCTCGAAAGAGCCGCATAAATCGCGGCGCGCCGGTCCTCGTAGCTCATCGCCTCGACGAGCGGTAGCTTCAGCTGCCGACTCACTTGCGCGCCCCCTTCTTGGCCTTGAATCTCTCCTGGGCCTGCTTGAGGTTCGTCGCCGCCTCGTCGTCCCGCGCCCGCGCCTCGTCCTCCGACTCGGCAATGTCCGGCGCGACCATGCACCGGCACTGCGGGTGGAGAGGCGGCCCGCCGCCTGGTAGCGCGTCGACCGGGAAGAGCTGGCCGTCGAGCGGCGCGCACCACTCGCACACCCGCTCGTCCCGCCCGGTGAGCCACACCACCCTTTTGACGCCGTAACGCTGATACTGCCACCGAGCGGCCTGGGCGTAGGCCCTGATCGTCTCTGTGCGCGCGATGACCTCGGCGCGCGTCTCGACCGTCGGCCACACCCCGCGCTCGAGCGCCGTCCCCTTGACCAGGCGCTGGGCGATCTTTGGGATCGACTCGCCCTGCAGCACGCCCTGCAAGAGTTGGCGCTTGATCTCGTTCCTGACCTGGTCGGTGATGCCCCTGATGAGCCCGTACTGGTAACTCACGAGGTGCGCCAGCGCCCCGGCGTTGACCACCCCGAAACTGCCCGCCACGGTGCCACCCAGCCCCAGCGCGGCGACGGCGTACCGGTCGCCCGCGGCCGCGGATTGGGCCACGTGGTCCTGCACCGCGCGCACGACGCGCCATTGCGCGGCGGCGATGATGCGGTCGATGTCGTACTCGAGCGCGGTTAGCCGCCACGTTTCGTATGCGGCGATGTCGGCCTGCAGCAGCTTCTCGTGAATCGCCGCCCGCGCCACGCGCAGCTCACTCAGGAGCTCGCGCAGGTACCGGCGCTCGAGCGTCGCCAGCTGGCTGTCGTACCGCGCCGCCAGCCGCCGCAGCTCATCCTGCCGCAGGGCGGCCATCAGTTCTCACCCTTGCCGCCGCCCTTGTCGTCGTCCTGCTTGTCCTTCTCGCCCTGGCCCCCGCCGCCACCCCGGCCGCCCCCGTCGTCTCTAAACGGCGGGTACGTGACGCTCATCTCCTCGCGCGCCCAGGCCAGCCGCTCCTCGCGCTCCTTGGCGATCAGCGCCTGCTCCTGGTCCCAATCCTCGACGCCCAGCTCGCTTGCGACGGTCGCCCGTGACTTGACGCCCATTTGTAGCTCGGAGTTGGCGGCCTGCACCAACTGCGCCCGCTCCTCTTGCTTGAGCGCCGGGAAGTTGATGTCGATGTAGCAGTCGACGGCGGCCTTCTCGACCTTGTCCTCGACGGTGATACCATCCCGCCACCGGCGCTTGACGACGGCGATCTGCTCGGGAAGCCGCCCCGCCTTGACTTGGGCAGCGATCACGCGGCGGAACACGGCGTGCAGCACCCAGGCCATCAGGCCCTGCAAATACTCGTACTCGCGGCGCATCGGCAGCTCCATCGCCTGGGCGCTGGCCAGGTTCGCCACGGACGCATCGCCGAAGTAGTGTTCCATCACGTTCGTGGCCGCGCAGATCATCATCTTGAGCGCGCGGCCGTCCTCGCCGGCGTCGCCCGCGCCGACCTGGGCATTGATGAGCTTCCAGTCCACGTTCTCGCTCGAGACGATGACGCTCCCCGACTTGGGCGGCTTAAGGTCGGCTGGGGTGCCCGCCAGCCCGCGGAGCGCGCCGCCGACCTTCTGGGCCGTCGCCTTGGCCAAGTTCGCAAGTTGCTGCCCGAGCGGCCCCTTGATTTGCTTGTGCCAGGCGTAAGCCGAGCGGGCCTTGTTCCAGCGCGCCCGGTCCTTGAGCCACTCCTCGTACGCCTTCAGCCAGGGCAGGGCGCGGTAAAGCGGCGGTATCCCTCGCACCCACCCCGGCGGGTGATTGATCGATAGCCAGAAGACCTCATTGCCCTTGATGAGCTCGCCTTGGGTGCCGGAGTGCTCAACGTTGCTGCGCCAAGTCATTGACACTGTATCAAACTGACGTTCGGTCCACTCCCGAACAACATGCGTGAGGACTGCACGGTCCTCGGACTTGGTCACCACGTGGGCGATCTCCAGGGGCGGTATCAGCCGCACCTGGGCCTCCCCGGTGATCTCCGGGAAGAACCTGATGCACAGCTCGCCGAAGAGCTGCAGCGAGTCGAACCACTCGCGCTGGGCGAGGATCATCCTGTTGCGGTCGTCGTCCCAGAACGCCCTGAGCGCCTCCTGGACGGCGGGGTCCTCGGCCGCGAAGCTCACGCCGGCACCCAAGACGAAGTTGCGCTTGAGCTCGAGCACCTGGCCAGCGAGAGGGTTACGCGCCCACACCTCTTGCACCTGACGCTGCAGCTCGCGCAGGCGCGTCGGGTCGATCTCCTGCACGCCCGCGCCGTCGCCCACCAGGCGCCAGCCCCGCTGATCGTCCTGCAGCTCGGCAATGGCCTCCACCAGGGCGCTGACGCTGGCGCCGCTCAGGAGGTCAGGGTGGACCCCCAGGAGTCGCCCGGCGATCCTCTGCACCAGGTTTGCCACGTCGCGCTCACCTCGCTCTCTACTCCTCGGCCTCTTCGTAGTACTCCCAGGGCTGGGGCCCGCCGTCAGCCATCGCCAGCATCAGCGCGTCGGCGAGGTCGGGGCTGGACAAACCGCGCTTCTTCAAGCTCTCCTTGGGCTCGATCTGGATCTGGCCACGCGACGTGAACTTGTACTTCAGGCTTGAGAGCTGCGCCGCCAGCTCGTCGTCGCCGTCGAGGTCGATCTCCCCGCGCTCGAACATCTCCCGCAGGCCCCAGTACCACTCGGCGCGCCGGTTGATGAAGCGCTCGGGGTCGGCCGCCGCCTCGGCCGAGTTCATGGCCGCCACCGGCTTGCCCAGCTCCACCAGGCGGTCGACGACCCCGGCGCCCACGCCGATAACGTCGACCTTGGCCACGGTCGCGCTCGTCTTGCCCAGCGCGGCGACCACCCGACCGGTGGTCTCCATGGTGTCTTCCTTGCTCGTGACGCTCAGGATGCGCGCCACCGGCCCACAGCGATGGACGATGACCGTCTTGTCGGTGCCGAACCTGGCGACGTCGACCCCGAGCTCGCCCGGCTTGATCGGCTCCAGCGTGCGCGCCTGCGCCGCCTCGACCCAGGAGAGCGGGATGACCGTGTCCTCGCCGACGTCCGGGAAGTCGCCCTTGACGCGGGCCTGGTACATCGGCGAGGTCGGCCCCCACCGCCTGTACTTGTCAGCCACCCACACCGGCGTCACCAGGGCGGGGTACGGCAGCGGCCCGGCGACCTTGGCCTCCCAGGTGCCCGCGGCCACATCCGCCTCGGTGATGCCAAACGCCGTCAGGTTCGGCGTGTCGAACGCGCTGATATGGACCTTGTGGACGTCCGCGTCCTTAAAGAGCCTGGCGAACGGTCCTGCCGGGTCGGTTGGGTTGCCGATGGCCAGGAGGTGAGCATCCTGGCTCGTCAGAATGCCTTCGACCGCGTCCCAGATGGGCGGCTCGACGCCGGCGGCCTCGTCGACCACCGCCAGGAGCCGCTTGGCGTGCAGGCCCTGGAAGTTGTCCGGGACGTCGGTCGCGAAGCCAAATGCATACCATCCTGGCCTGAACCTGAGCTCGGTCTGCAGCAGCTCCCCGCCAATCCTCACCTTGCCCGCCCGGTATGCCTTGTGCAGCTCCTGCCACAGGATCTTGCGCACCTGGCGGTCGGTCGGCGCCGTGGTCACGACGATGCTGTCCGGCCAGGCGCAGAGGAACGTCAGCACCACGCGCGCCGCGCTCCACGACTTGCCCGCGCCGTGGCAGGACCGCACCGCCACCCGGGGGTGGCGCCAGACCGCCTCGAGGATCTCGGCCTGCTTCGCCCAGGGGGCGGCGCCCAGGACGTACTGCCAGAACCAGGCCGGCTCGCGCTGGGCGCGGTCAAGTACCTGGCGTGCTGCTTGGTTATCTATCGTCACAGCCCCCATCCTTCGCCGCTGCCGCTGCGACCAGGTCGGCCCAGGTCTGCAGCGCATCCGCCTGGCGGCTCTCAGGGTCGTCGCCCAGGAGTCGCTGCTTGGCCAGGGCGCCCTGGCGGATCTCGTTGGCCGTGCCAGTGAAGAGCTCGACGGCCGCGCGGGGGAGAACGTAGCCATCCCCGGCGCGGCGGCGGGCCTCCTTTTCGTTGTCGCCCACGACGGCGGCCAGGGCGGCGGCGACGGCGGCGTTCAACCGGGCCGCCCGGGCGATAACGGCGTCGATGGCGCAGATGGCGTCGACCGCCTTGGCGCCGGCCGCCTGGAGCTGCTGCTTGCTGGCCTCGTACTGCAGGCGGGCCTCAGCCCGCACGTCGAAGTGCTCGGTGAGGTGGTTACGCACGCCTTCGTGGCTCACCATCTCGCCTAGGTCGGCCAAGCGGCGGGCAGCCTCGCGGTAGCTGACGCCCTCATCCTTGACCCACGCCTCGACCTTGGTACGCTGAGGCGAGTTGCATACCTTGCAGCGCGAGCTGTAGCCGGGCGGCATCGAGGCCACCTCCCGCCAGGATGTCAGGGTCGTCAGGGTGTCAGGTTGACGCTGTCAACGTCAAGCCTGCCAGGGTTGGGCGCTACCCGCGCCACTGCCACCCGATACACTTCCGGGTCGACCTCCATCGCCAGGCAGCGCCGCCCCAGGCGCTGCGCCACCGCCGGCGTCGTCCCTGACCCGCAGAACGGGTCGAGCACGAGGTCGCCAGGCTTGGTGTAGACGAGCATGGCTCTTTCAACCAATTCTTCCGGCTTCTGACAGATATGCAGCAGCCGGCGCCCAGGGACCCTCGAGATATGCCACGCGTCGCTGGGCGCCCTGGCCGGCTTCGGCGGCGCGCCCTTGAACGCCAGGAACACGAACTCGTGCTGCCGGCGCAGGTGCCAGCCAAGGCCCGGGCTATCCTTCGCCCATACGACACAGCCCTTGATCGTGAAGGCCGCGCCGCGCAGGGCCCGCATCACCACGTCGGCCGTCGACCAGCCCGCGCATAGATGCATCGCTGTGTTGGGCTTGAGCACCCGCCGAAGCTCGCCGAGTACCTCGCCGATCCAGGCCTCGTATCGCTCCGCCGTCAGGTCGTCGTTGGGCACCGGCGCCCAGGCCGTGAACTGCGGCTGCAAGTTGATGCCGTATGGCGGGTCGGCGAACACGTAGTCCACCGACTGGTCGTCCAGGGCCCGGAGGCCCTCGAGGCAGTCCACGAGCTGGATGTCGATCATGCCAGTTGCCCGTCCTTTGCCGCGTCCTGCGAAGAATGAGCCTGCCTGCCTGGCCAGCCCCGGGGGCAAATGAAAAAGCAGCCTCATCGGCTGCTCTCTCGACGCTCTCGCTTCATCTCGCCGAGGACCTCTCCCGACGCCCCCGGCTACTATAGCACATTGTACCACTTGACACGCCAGATGTCAGCCACCAATCGGCCACGTTTATGCCACAAACGTGCCAAAAACGTGCCAGAAACGTGCCAACCTTTGTCTCCCGACAGTGCCTAGAAACCGCGCCACCATTGCCTTTGCGTCGTCGCGCCGGCGGGCGACCGTCCGGGGGGCCATGTTCGAGCGCCTGGCCACCTCCTTGACGGGGAGCTCGAGGTCGTATCTCAGCCGGACGACCTGGCGGGTCTCGGCCGGCAACTGCGCGAGGGCGCGGTCCACGGCGTCGAGGACGCTGGACAGCGCCTCGCGGGCGACGCCGGCGGCCATCGTTGGGTCCGGCTTGCCCCCGCCCGGGCCGAGGAGGACGATGCTCCGGGACCCGTCTCCGACCGCGTCCCCCAGTTGGCGCAGCCAACGCCGGCTGCGCAGTAGCCAGTCAACCTGACGAGTCAGCGCGCTCAGGGCACCGCACCCCCCTACAATGAAAAAGAGGCCCACCGTGAGCCTCTACGCGGTGCTTCGCTGTCGGGCCGGCAAATCCTGCTCGCGCAAAGTGGTTCGCCACGCAGGCAAAACGGCTGTGCATGCCCGTCACGGAGGATCAGGTCCGCGGCTTCATCGAGGCGTTAGTTGTCGCCCTCGCCCCTTTGCGTCGGCCTCAGGAGCCCTGCTTAGGGGGCCAAGATCAAGAAGTCCTCGCGCTTGCTCTTTGTACGGCACTGAACCTCTCTCCGAATCCGTAACACCAATTCCTGCATCCTAACTTCGTGTCCGCCGCCGCCCTTGCGGATCCCATCGAACAACTCCTTTGCTGCTCGGAGAACGCTGTCCGAACTGCAGGCCCACAACTCCGCATATTGGGCCAAGAGTTCCTCTTTTTTCGGCGTGTCTCCCGCATACTTGACGTACAGGGCCCGAAGCTCTCTCACGAACTTCACATATCGGTCGATCCTCTGCCTCCTCGCCTCTGCCCGCTGTTGCAGATAGAAGCCTCCGAATATAGCAATCACGATCGGAATGACCGCCACCAGAACGGAGCTTAACATTCACCCCACCCTTTCTCTCTCGAACCTGTCCACCCATATGACTTGCCCTCTTGGATCTTAACGATGACCTCGCCTAATTGCTCCGATGAGGGCGGTGCCTATTGTGTGATGCCTGACATCCCCCGGCATCCGCGTCGCCGCAGCCACTGGGAATTGCCGCAGAGTTCCCCCCGCCTGCCTGCTTGCTGGATGGGCACACCGGCCACTTACAGGAGTTTGACATACCGTCCGCATTATCCTCTAGCGGGCGGATACGCCCCGCGCGGAGGCTCTCGCGCGGGGCGTGCTATTCAGTTGTCGTCCCCGTCCGCGCCCCCGACCTACGCGCTCTCCTGCCGACGGAATGCCTGAACACTCCTCGGCCTGCAGCCATACCAGCGCAACCCTGGCACCCAGCGGGCGTGCGGGCACTGCTCCGGCTCGGCTCCCATGCATGGCTTGCGCTCCCGATGGCTCGGTGAGTCCGCCGGCATCCTCTTCTCGACGTTGCATCTGAACAGCACGAAGGCGTCGTACTCGGGCCGCTGCACTTGGCTCACCTCCCTGCGTTCATCCCCCTCCTGCCGGCAGCGCCCCCACCGTCGCAGCTCGAGGTCCAACCGCGCCAGCGCGCGGAGCACCCCGTGGCCCGCCGGGACCCGTCGGGGCCTCCCCGGGCGCGCCAGCCAACTCCGCCCCGGGCGGCGCGGGCAGGGCTCGAGTGGCGAGGTTGCGACCGAGGTCTCGGCGGCCCCGACCCCGACCTCGGCGCGGGGCACCGGCGGGACCGGCTCCACCGCCGCCTCTGGTGCGGGCGGCGCGAGCGATAGCGCCCCGGCGACCGGCTCAACCTGGGCGGCCGGGCCGGGTTTGGCCTCAGGCACCGCGGCAGCACGGGCGGGGCGAGGGAGCCGCCGATCGCCGGAGCCTCCCCCGGCCTCGACCACCGGCAACCAGGTCGGCCGCGGCGGTCGCCCAGCCGCCTCCTCGCTGGTGGCCGGCCTGGGTCCGCCTAGTCCAGGCTCGTAGGCTTCCTCAGGCAGCAGGAGCTGTGCCACCGTCTCCGGGAACCGCCTTTGGACCACCGCCGTGCCGCCTCCCCCTACGCCGCCGGCGTCACCCTTACCTCGACCCGCGGCGCCGCATCATACAGCTTCCTCGCCCTCACCTCCACGATCCGGGAATCGTCCAGGTAGATGAGCCCCCGGAGGGCGTCCTTGACCGCCTTGAGGAGGTTGTCGAGGTCGGGCTTCACCTCCGGGTAGCGGCGGCTCCGCGGCACCGACTTCGGCCGCGGCAGGTAGAAGGTCGCCTCCAGGGTCAGCGGGCCGTCCAGGGGTTCGGGCGGCTTCACTACCACCGCCTGGGCTCGTATCCAGCGCTCCCACTCGCGAGTCTTCGCGGGCGTGTAGCTGCTGATCTGCCCGTTGGGGAGTTTCACAGTGCGCGCCCGCGCCTTGGGGACGGCGACGCCGAAGACCGTGAAGGCGATCTCGCCCGGGCAGCCGTCCCCCGCCCTCCGCCGCGCGGCGGGCTCAGCCAAAGGAAAGAGGGATCCGGTCGGCTCGTCGCGGCTTGCCCCAATCATCCCGACACCATCTCCTCGATTGCCGCCGGCGCCCCCCACTCCCACAGGCCTTGGCGGCCGCGGGCCGATATCGGGCGCGGCAGGGCCCGAACGTTGGCCAGGCACCAGGCATAGCGCCCAGGCGTCCAGTCTCCGAGCGCGACCTCCTGGGCGCTCGGGCGGACCATACGTTCGCTGCTGCCCAAGAAGGCCTCGGGTCCGCGGCGAATCAGGCTACAGTCCACGAGCTCACAAACGGCGATCACCCCGCCCAGTGGCAGGGCACGCGGGTCGGTCAGCCCGCCGCGCCGCAGGGCAGCCCTGAACGGCTCCTCCGCGCACAACGCCCGGTGCTCCAGGCGCAGGGCGGCGCCGGCGTGGATGGCCAGCGGGCCGCGATAGGCAGTCCACCACGAGCGGGTCTCAACCGACTTCGCGCCGACGGCCACGAGGCTGGCCCACGGCTGCCACAGCGTGATGGCTTTCACCGGGTCGTCGCCTCCTCTACCTCCGCAACGCTGACGACTGTCGCCGAGCACCACCAGAACCAGTGCTTTGTAGCCGCGCCCGGTGGGCAGGCCTCCGGGTGCTCGCAGACTGGATGCCGGGGCACCACCTGCCCCGTCGCCAGGGGCGAGCGGTGGCGCTCGACGCGCGTCGCCTCACACGGGTAGCGGACCTCGACCGTGTACCGGTACGCGACGGCCAACCTGGGCGCGGCTGCCGCCGCTGTGTGTCGTTTGCTGGTCGCCTTCACGCCGCGCCCTCCCCCGCCGCGGCCGGCTCCGCCGCGATCAGTCGTACCCGGTGGCCGCCGCCGGCGGGCTCCAGGGCGAGGAAGTCGGTCCTGACGATGCTGCGCTGCAGCTCTCTCGCGCTGACAAAGAGCTTGAGCCGGTACAGCGCGTCGCAGAACGTGCTGGCCCGCATGGTGGCCGCGCCGTGCGCCGCGAAGACGGCCTTGATCTCGGCCTGGTAGTGCTGCAGCTCCAGCGCGCCCTCCACGATGCGCAGCTCGGCGTTCTTCTGCTCGACGAGGTCGGCAGCCCTGGAGAGGGCGTCGACGCGCTCCGCGATGTGCCGCACGCCCTGCGCGATCACTTGCAGCAGGTAGAGCTCGATGTTCTCGCGCGTCCAGTCCTTGCCTGGCGGCGGCGCCAGGTTGAACCTGACGATGGATTCCGGTTGCCGCTGGATCATGAGATTTCCTCCTTTGTCAGGGGGTCGTTGACCGTGGCTGCGGCGTCTGCGCCGTTGTCGGCTTCCTTGCCGCCGTCCGCGCGGCGCGTGTCGCACTCGTCGTCGTCGCAATTGTCACAGTCGCCGTCGCAATCCTCATCCTCCGCCCCGACGTAGTCGTCGGGGGCGGCGGCGTTCGGTGGCTCCAGCCCCATGGCCAGGCGCATGAGCCACGTGCCGCCGAGCGCGACCGCGGCCCATTCGAGGACCAGCGCCAGCAGGGCCTCCTCGGACAGGGCCTCGAGCTGCGCCTTGAACTGCGGCCAGCCCTGATTCTCGACGCACCAGAGAGCGTTCCCGATGTCCAACCCCCGGTTCCTCAAGAAGGTGTCAGCCTTTTGCACCGGGACGCCGGTCTGCCATTGTGCCTTGACGTTCGTGAACACGAGCCCGGCGAGAGGCACGAGTACGTCCTTGGTGATACCCGCCGCAGCCGTCCGCCGCGCCCACTCGACAGCGCTCTGGACCGCGGCCGCGGCCGTCTCGCGGGCCACCTTGTTTTTCTCCCGCGTGACCGCCGCGACTTTCCTGCGGAGGCACTTGGGGTTAAGGCACACGGGCTCAGGCTCTGCCGAGTAGAGCTGGGCGATGGCGAGGTCCTTGCAGCCCTCGCACGCGGCCGAGTCGATGTCCTTCTCGTGCTTGAGCTGCCTCCAGGAGTCCCCGTCCTGCGGAAGGGCGTCTCTTGTGAGCACCTTGCCGCCCTTGGCGGCCTTGCCGAATTTCTCCCGGAGCGCGGCCGCCTGCGTCTGTTGCGCCTCTGTCTGCTTGCGGCTCCAGCACTCACCGTTGAGGCAGAACGGGGTCTTGTCCGAGGCTCCCTGCCACTTGGAGACCCTGATGCTTTCATGGCAGTTGCCGCAGGTCGTGGTGTCGAACACCGGCTTGTCCTCGTGCGGGTAGCGGTCAGGATCGAGGGGCTTCGCGGTACGGCGCACGATCTCGTCGACTTGGTCCCCTGCTTTTGCGACCGGCGTTTCCTCCGCAACCAGCTGCTGCGCACACTGGAGTAGCATCGCCGGTGCCACCTCGAGGCGTAGCAGGGCCATTGCGTGCCCGGGCGTCAGTATTTCACGCGAAATATGCTCCCGGACTTCCTCGGGCAACTTCAGCAGCCGCAGGCGGTTGGCGATGTGCGGCTGGGACACACCCAGGCGCTCGGCCAGCTCCTGCTGCTTGTAGCCGTGTTCCTGGAGGAGCTCCTGGAACCCAGCGGCCTCCTCCACGGGGTCCAGATCGCGGCGCTGGAGGTTCTCCATGAGCATCGCTTCCCGCGCCGCAGAGTCGTCGAGATCACGCACCACGGCTGGTATCGCGGCCAGACCGGCCGCCTCGGCGGCCCTCAGCCGGCGCTCGCCACAGACGAGGATGTAGAGCACGGGAGAACCGTCGCCAGCGGGGCGAACGAGGATGGGCTGCAGCACGCCGACGCGTCTGACGCTATCGGTGAGCTGCTGCATGGCTGCCGCGTCGAAGTTGCGCCGGACGTTCCGACCGACCAGGATGCTGTTGAGAGGGATGCCCAGCACCTTCCCGCCGGCGTCGACGGGGCTGCTCAACGGCGTCGCGCCAAGGGTGTCTAGGAGGCCTCCGCGGCGGCCGTGGTCCGTCATTCCGCCGCACCCCCCGCGGGCGCGGCCGCCAGCTCCACCGGGGCAGGCGGCACGGCGCTGACGACCGGACCGTCGCCATCGTCGCCTGCTGCCTGCAGGTCCTCGATCGCGGTCAACCTCACCCGGTACCCGCGGCCTGACCGCTCGAGGGCAAGGTAGCCCGTACGACCGATGGCGACCCGCACGTCATCGTAGGAGGCACGGCATCCGAGTACCGCCAGCTCGGCGGCGAAGTGCGTGAGGGGCATGCTCATCGTTGAGTCCGGCGTGCCGGCCCCCAGGAGGTCCTCGATCTCCGGGCGGTGGTCCTCCATGAAGCCGCCGACCTCAGCGGGGCCAGAGCCGGCGCTGGCGCGCCCTTCCGGGCCCTCAGCTGCACTCGCCGCGGCGTCATCGGCTGCTGCGCCCGACGAGCCGCCCCCTCCGTCGGCCTCCGCGAGGTCCCGCGGCGGGCCGCTGGCGTCAACCGGGGCGGTGTCCCCGTCCCCCCGCTCCTCCCCGCCGGCCACCTGGGCAGCGGCGGCCGGATGCTCCGGCCCGGCGCCGTCCTGCGCGAACAGGCCGAGGCGCTCTTTCTCGACCCGTGGCAGCTCGTCCATGCTCACCTGCGTGGGCTGGATCACGACGCGCACCTGCTCGTCGTCGCCGAACTTGGTCAGGGTCTCCAGGGTCTCACCCTTCACGCTGGCATAGTCGAGCAGGATTCTGAACACCTGTCCCTCCCGCTTGTTCGCCATCGTGATCTGGCGGACCACCGCCACGAACGACGCGGTTCTGGACCCCATGACTCGCACCTCCGTTCAATTTGGCTCGGCTCCGAGCCCTACAACCTCTGTCGCAGCTCCACTTCCCAGCCGCCCCTTGCGCACGCCGAGCATACCGCCTCTCGGCCGCCGCGCAGGAGAACGTGGATCCCGCCGTCCGCGCCCACGGTGGCGCCCAGGTGTAGGAGCGTGTTCAAGCCGGCGGCGACGTCGCGGCGCACGTCGCGGCTGGCCCGCTGGTGGAAGTGGAGCCGCCTATACGGACCCCGCCTCACCGCCTACACCTCCCCGCTGCCCCGCCAGCGCCGGTCCTCGCCGGCGAGCGGCACCAGCCTCATTGTCTCGGCCATCCTGGAGAAGACCGCCCGCCCGTAGCGCCGCGCGATCTCATCCTCGCTGAGGTTGCTGGTGACGACCGTCACGCGCTCCTCCTCGTACCGCCCGTTGATGACCTCGAATAGCCGGCTCAGGGCGAAGGCCGAGGCCTCGCGCTCCTCGGCGTCGACCGTCCTGAAGAACTCCTTGCCGAGGTCGTCGAGGACCAGAAGCGGCACGGTCGCCAGCGCGTCGGAGAGCTCCCGGAGCTGCCACCGGCGCGCCGCGGCGATGAACTCGTCGGTGAGCTCAATGCCGGTGTAGAACCTGGTGGCGACCCCCCGCGCCATCAGCGCCTGCATGATGCCCGCGGCGAGGTGCGTCTTGCCGGTCCCGTTGGACCCCAGGACGAGAAGGCCCTTGAGCCCGGGCTCGCCCCACCTCTCCACCAGGTGCCGAGCCGCAGCGAGCGCCCCGCGGGAGTCCTCGTCGCGCTCCTCGAAGTCATCGAGGGTCCGGCGGGCGAAGCGCGCCGGCAGTCTGGCCGCCCCCAGGAGGCGGCTGTACCTCTCGCGGTTCCTGAAGGCCCGCCTGGTGGGACACGGCTTGCGCAGTACCGCCCCCGACGTCGTGAGCCGCGGGTACTCGCACGCCCAGTGGTCCGGCACGTCCCCCTGGCAGTTCTGGCAGTGCTCCCGCAGCTGCCGCTCCGCCCCCTCGTAGCTCAGGACCCGGGCCGGGTCGAGCTGGTACCCCGGCTCCGCTCCCGCCACCAGGTGCGGGTAGAGCGCCCTGGCCGCGGCGTGCAAGCCGCCCCGAGTGGTAATCTCGGCCTCGAGGCGCATCAGCGCCTCCTCCTTGCGCCGGACGAAGCCCTGCATCACCCGCTCCAGGATGGGCCCCAACGCCTCCGCCCCGCCCACGTGCACGCTCCCTCGCCTCCTCCTCGCGCTTCAGCCCGCGTAGGATGCCGCGGGTGTAGCGCTCGGACTTCTCCTCGTGGCCGGCCAGGTGGACCGCGAGCGCTCTGGCCACCAGGTCGGGCGGATACCGCGCCCAATACTGCATCTCGTTGAGCACCACTCCCGGAGCCACATGCCCGCTCTTCCGGTTCAGCCGCTGGACGTCCCAGTAGTCGTGGATGGCAGTGAGCTGCTCCGGGGTGTACCGGGCCCTGAGCTCCTCGAGGGAAGGCCGGGGGGGATCTGGGGGAGAGATCTCCCTGTCTTTAGAGCTGTCTTTGATCCTGTCTTTAGGCCCCCCGCGCGCCTGCGTCACGCCTGAATTTGCGGGGCCGGACTGTGCCCCTGGGCGGCACCGTACAGTCCCCGCAGGCGGCACCGTACAGTCCCCCTGGGCGGCACAGTCCCCCTCAGCGGCACTGTGCCGATTGGGGGGACTGTCAGCCTCCGTCGGGGTGGCGTCACCGCACTCCTCCGCGACCAGGCGCATCGCGGTGGGGCTCATCCGCGACAGGTCGAGGACGCTGGGCAACCACAACCGGAAGTCCTTGACGAGCCGGTACGAGCTCTTCTGGCGCGCCGCCCCTGGGTCTTGGACGCGCCTGACCACTCCCATCGCCACCAGGGTCGTGACGTGCTCGCCCACCTTGCGCCGCGGGATGCCCGTTGCGGCCTCGAGGTCGGAATAGGAGAGCGGCCCCGTCTCCGTCCTGTTCCAGCCGAAGCTCGCGTCGATGATGGCGTCCACCACCCTGCGCCGCCGGCCGGATAGCTCGGCGCGCCGCAGAGCTTCGCGAAGAGGGTTCCACAGCCGCGTGAAGTCGTTCAGTTCTCCCTTAGGCGTCGGCATGGATAGGCTCCGCCCCCCCTGCTACCGCCGCTCCAGTAACGACCAGGCGATGTTCGCCGCCCAGTACGCGATTGCGCCCGCAATCAGCGCCCAGGCGACCCAGTCGGCGTGCCGGCCCGTCACGACGCGCTCGAACCAGCCCCAGAACCCCGCGAGGATCAGCCGCGCCGCGGCCGTCTCGGCGGGCTCGTCCATGTCGGCCACGTTCCCCGGTTCCCTCCGCCCATCGCCGCCCTGGTCACAGGCGCTCATCATCGTCACCGCCGCACGGGCCCCCGGGCTGGGCGCCGAGGTCGCCCACTGCCGCGCACGGGCCGCCGCCCGTCGCGGCTTCGGCCGCCGCCGCCCAGGCCGCCGCGCGCTGCTCCCGCGCCCACTGGTTGATCGCAGCGGCCACGCCCTCTGCAGTGGCATCCGCGTCGCGCGGCAGCCAGACGCAGTCACGCCGCGCCTCATCTTCCGCCGCCTCGGGCGGTCGGCTCAGGTAGACCCGCACCCGGCCGCCAGACTCGGCCACGACGAGCACGCCCCACCCGCAGAACGGGCACAGCCGCAGCTCCCTGACAATGACGCCGACCTTCGCCAGGATGGCCCTCTCCGCAACATTGACCTCCGCAATCCTCGTTTTCACGTCCACCGTCGTATCGACGTCCACTACCCCCTCACGCCGCGGCCGCGCCGCGGTCATTCTGCAGCTCGAGCTCGACCCACGTGGCCAGGATCTCCCGCATGATGGCGGCAACCTTGGAACCCCATGCAGGGTCGGTGGCGTAGTGCCGGCCGACCGCCGCCACCGTGACGCCGGTGAACCACCGTCCGTCTGCCGCAAGGTAGTCGCCACCAAGAAGGGCGGCGGTCGTGTCGATGCACGCCTCGCGGGAGTCGAACCCGCGCGCCAGACGGACGGGGTCGCTGTCCGCCGCGCCGTAGCCCGTGACGTTGTTCCCGCCGGGACCGAGCGGCCACCGGCCCCAGCCCGACTCCAGGACCGCGACCGCCGTGAGCGCGATCGCATCCACCCCGTGCTCGGCCTGGGCCTCCAGGAACGCCGGCGCCAGGTCCTCCAGGGGCGTGCCGGCGAGGTACGCCCGGAGGGCCGCCTCCGGCACCGCCACGGGGCGGCCGAGGTCCCACGTGGCCGGGTCGAGCTCGCGGGCCCCCCGAGCGGTGAGGGTCACGCGGCGCGCCGCGGCCGGCGGCGTGGAGGCCTCCGCCCCCGCGGGGGCCCGGCTGGCGGCCGCGCACTCCAGCCGCGCCGGCGCGGCGGGCGACTGCGGCCCGGGCGCGCCGACCGACTCCAGCAACGCTTGTCCCAGGGCCGTCAGCAAAGCAATGGCCAGAAGCGTCAGCAGGCACAGGGCGACCTGGCGCCAGGGCGTCCAGCGCACGGCTATCCCTCCTCGGGCCGGTATGGTTTTGGCTCAACCGCCAATTCGATGTGTGCGCCCGGCGGGGTCGGTGTCGGGGCGATGACCGGGAGCTCGTCCCACGTGCGACCGAAGAGCGCCCGGCCCGGGACGGTTGGTCCCCACCCCTTGAAGAAGAACGGCACCCCGTGCCGCGCAGCCTGGTTCTGCACGTCAATCACCCAGGAGGCCTCGACGGGCCGGGCACCTGGCCCTGTCTCGCCGCCGGCGACTACCCAGTCAAGCCGTGGCGCTTCTCGGAGCGTGACCCCCGGCGTCCGCCGCGCCTCCTGCAGAAGCGGGTCGCCCTCGGGGCGGCGGTAGTGGACCTCGCCATCGGCGCCGACGACCTCGACCGTCTTGGCTAGGTAGGGCGCCAGGTCGACGTCCCCCAGCAGCGGCTCCAGTGACGCATACAGCGTCAACTCGCCTGGCCGCGGCAGCAGGCGGCGGATATCAAGGAGGAGGGGTATGCGCTCGTCCGCCCGCCTCTGGTTTTCGGCGCTGACCCCCAGCCACAGCCGCTCCGACGCCTCCGGAATTCCGCCGGCGGCAGAGCAGAAGGCGACGAACAGGTCGCGCATCCGCCTCGCGCGCTTCGTCAGGAAGAGGACGGTGCCGCCGGTCCGCCGGATGTACTCGTAGGCGGCGTCGAAGGCTTCCTGGATGAACGAGTCCGGGACATCGGGGTGGAATAGGTCGCCCATGAACGCGATGCCGACCCTGCGGGCCTTGCGCATTCCATAGAGCTCGTCCAACGCGGCGGGGTTCAGGGTGACCCGGAACGGCTCATCCACCGGATACCCGCCCCGTCCACGAAGCCGCGTCTCCGCCGTGCGCCGGGCGAAGCAGTTCGCGCAGCCCTCCGACTCCGGCGTGCAGCCGTGCACGCAGGAGCACATCCAGTCCAGGTAGGGGATGCCCGTCCGTCCCACCGTCATGACCCCCTTCGTCTGGTCCCTTGACCCCCTCCCCTACCCTCGCCGGGCGGCGAGGCCAGGGCAAGGGGTCATGCACTCCGGTCGCAGAGGCCCGCCCCGCCCCCTTCTCGGGGCGGGCCCGCGGTCGCCTTACCGGCGCCGCTCCATCAGCCGGTCGGTGGCCTCCTGAGCCGCGCGCCGGCGTACCGCTGTGGCTTCCTCGTCCACGCAGACGCTGATCGTCAGCACGTCCCCCTCCTTGGCTGTCCCCGGCAGGAGTCCGCGGGGCCAGTTCTCGGTCGACGTCGTGCCGTCGGCCCACGTGCACTCCAGGACGGCCTGGTCGCCCTCGAAGCGATCAATGATGAGCAGCGGCCTGTTCACTGGGTCAGCTCCTTTCGGTCCTTGTGGCGGGCGGGGCCCTGCTCAGGCTACGCGCTGGACGCCGCGTGAGGGCACGGCCGCCCCGCCCGCCAATGCCGGGCGTTACTTTGCCTCCGCCGCCGCACCCTCGACCACCGGCGGCGCCGGCGGCACCTCGTCCTCGGGCGGGAAGTCCGTCAAGTCCGTCCCTTCGAGCAGGGCCGCATCGTCGGGGTCGTCGCCGCAGAAGATGAACACTTGCCCGTCGCGCGTTTCGACGTAGAGTTCCTGACTGGCGGCTTCCCAGTCGGTGACTTTGAGCAACGTCCCCGCCTTGAGGCCGTCGATAGACGGGTCGTCCTTGAGGAGCCGCAGGATTGCGAACAGGCTGAGCGCGCCGAAGTCCACCACGCATGTCACCCCCTTTCCATCAAGGTAGCGGGCGGGGGCCGGTCAGGTCAGACGCACGCCCATGATCTGCGCAATGGCATCCTTCACGCTGCCCGCGAAAGCCTCGCCCAGCTGCTTGCGAAGTTGGGCGCACGCCTCGTCGATGATCGGCCTGAACTCCTGCCTCAGGACCCCCGCGACCACGTTGTCGATGGTCGTCTGAACGAAGGTCTTAGACTCCGCCCCGTACCTAGCCGACGTTTCCTTGGTGAGCTGCTGGCGGACCAGGTCGGCCAGGCTGGTCTTGGCGCCGGTCGGTTCGCCGTAGCGGTTTGTCTCGACCCACTGCTCGCTGGCGACCTTGCGGATGGCCTCCTCGACGACGACCGCCGCCTTCTCCTCGACCATGTGGCGGAGCTTGTCCTGGGCGTCCTCGGAGAACTGCTCAACCAGCCGCCCGGCGGCGCGTTCTACGATGCGGTCCTCGAAGTCCTCGTCGCCAGTCTCGAACTCGATCTTGAACACTTCACGTCACCCCCGCTTGTGATGTCCAATCATGCTGGTCTGTCGCTTCGATCAGCCCGCCGTTGTGCCGCCAGAGGACGTTGCCGGCGCCGCCGGCAGATCCGGCACCGCCTCCGTCTCGGCGCAGTAGAGCGCGCCCATCGCCCTGACGCTCGAGGGGTCGTCCCACTTCACCATTGTCGATACCGCCTGCAGGAGCGCGAGGAGCGACTCCTCGGGTATCCGGTACCCGCGGCGGACGTACTTGCAGACGCGCTTGACTGAACTGATGGGCCGCGGCGCCCCGGGCTGGTAAACAAGCAAGCGCCCGGCGAGGTGACGGTAGAACTCCGGGTGAAGGAGAAGCCGGGCCTGACCTGCCGGCCAGTCGAACGTCAGGGCCGCGCAGCACACAGTGAAGTCGAACGTCGAGAGCATGGCCGCCGGCGGGGCGCACGTGTGCAGCACCACCTGGACGACCCGCCCGGGATGGAGCCCGGGAGGCGCGAGGGTTTCGGCGAGCGGCGAGGAGAAGACGCGCCTGTAACCGGCCGCCCCCAAACGATCCCACGTGACCCGCGCGTCAGTCTTGGACTCGCAGAAGAGATCGAGGTCCGTCCTTGGCTCCCCGGCCATAAACGCGCGGATGAAGCCACCGGCGACATAGGCGGGAATGCGCTGCTCCGGCCCGGCCACGAGCTCCGGGCACCACTCGGCGATTTCGCGCACGAGCGCTGCAGGAGCCTCCTCGACCGTGTACGTGTCCCCCATGTCACGCCACCACCCTCGCCTGGGAGCCGTCGGCGCCCTTCGTCACCTCGATGCGCTGGGGGAAGGCGTCCTTGACCTCGTCGATGTGCGTGATCACCAGGACCTGGCTGAAGTCCGACGCAACGGTCTGGATGGCGTCGAGGAACCGGAGCCGACCGGCACCGTCGAGCGCACCAATGCCCTCGTCGATGACCAAGACCTCAAGCCGGGTGCCGGCGCGGCGGGCGAGGAACTTCGAGATGGCAACCCGCAAGCTGATGTCGACCTCGAAACGCTCGGCGCCCGACCACATGGCGTACGGGCGCTCGCCGAGCTCGTCGGCGATGATGATGTCCAGCGTTTCGACCACCCCGGCCGTCTTGGTCTCGCGCTGGGTCACCAGGCGCACCGACATCCGGCCGCCCGTCATGCGGCCGAGGAGGTCGTTGGCGAGGACCTCGATCTGCGGGATGGCGTTCTCGATGATGAGGGCCGGTACGCCGTTTCTGCCGAACGCGACGGCCAAGCGGCCGTAGAGAGTCACCTCGCGCGTCTCCCGGGCGACCTCCTGGCGCAGGCCGTCCTGCCGGCCGGCCAGCTCGTCGAGCACCCTGAGCCGCCCCTCGACCTCGCCCAGAGCCCGCTGCTCGGAGGCAAGGCACCGCCGCAGGTTGTCCACCTGCTGGCCAGCTTCCTTGAGGCGAGCCTGGGCGGCCTTGACTGCCCCCGCGTGGGCTTCCGCCTCCCGGAGCTCGGCCTCGAGACGGCCGGCGTCGGCGCGACGCTGGTCGATGGTCTCGCCGAGTGCCTTTTCCTGGGTGTCGAGGTCCGGCAAGGCCGCCTCGGCCTGGTCGAGCTCGGGCCTCAGCCTCGTCCACCGCTCGAGCTCTCCCGCCTGGGCGCGGAGCCGGCGGTGAGCCTCGGGGTCGTACCCGACCCCGACGAGTTCCACTTGGAGGCCCTCGATCTGCGCCAGGTGGGACGACGTGGCCCCCTCCTCGGCGGCCAGGGTCTCGCCCAGGGCAAGCAGCCCGTCGGCGGCCGCGAAAGCCTCGACGAGGAAACGGCAGTCGCGGCGATCACACTGCACATCCTCCAGGAGGCTGGCTTGGCGCCTTGCGCTCTCGACGCGGGCCCGGAGGGTAGCAAGCCTCCCCTCGTGCTGCCGCTGCCAGCCGGCCAGGGCGTCGCTCGCCGTTTGCAGCCCGCCGCGGAGCGCGCGGTCCCTGTCCGCCTTCAGCTCCAGCTCGGCCAGGGACGCCTTGACGTCCGCCTCGGCCCGGCCCGCCTTCAGGATGTCGTCGCGCCGGTCGAGGATCTTGACCAACCGCTCACGGCGGGCCGGCGTGGCGTTCTTCTGTTCCTCGAGGGAGACGATCTCCCGGCGCACGGACGCCAGGCGCTCCTGAAGCGCGGTCACGCCGGCGGCCTTCGACTCGACGAGGGCGGCGGCACGCTGGGCCTCGCCGAGTCCCGTCTCCGCCGTCGCCATCTGCCCGGTGAGCTCGCTCACCCGGGCGGCCACCGCCACCTGGCGCTCCTCGAGCCCGGGGCGCTCCACGAGTTGCGCCTCAACCGAATCGAGCTCGCGGCCCGCAGCGTCGGCTCTGCCCTGACGGGCGCGCGCCTCCTGCTTGGCGGCGGCCTGAAGGTCGTCGTAGAGGTCGAGCCCGAGGACCGACGCCAGCACCGCCTTGCGTTCGGCGGGTGTCCGGGCCGTGAACTCATCCGCCCGCCCCTGGAGCACGAAGCACGACGCCACGAAGGTCTCATAATCCATGCGCAGGAGCTGGCGAATGCGCTCCTCGGTCTGCCGGATGCTCTCCGCGGTGAGCGGCACCCAGCCCCCGTCCTCGCCGCGCCGCGCGAGCTCGAGGGCCGACTTCCCGCCGCCTTGCAGCCCGCGCGAGCGCACTACACGGTACTCGTCCCCGCCCAGGGCGAACACGAGCTCGACGCCCATCACGCGCTCGCCCCGGCGGATGAAGTCGTCGACGGTGGCCGCCCGCCCGCAGCCGTAAACGGCGAACGTGACGGCGTCGAGAAGCGCGGACTTCCCGGCGCCGTTCTCGCCGACCAGGGCGGCCATATTGATCTCGCGCAGCGGCACGTCCGCCGCGCCGTAGCTCAGGAAGTTGCGGAGCTTCAAATCCTGGAGTCTCACCCGCGGCTCACCTCCTCAACCAGGGGTCGCGCGCGCTCCACGAGTGCCTCGCGGTCGGGCTGAAGATCGGGGGAGGCGGAGATGTACGAGTCGAGGGCCGAGAGGGGCGAGAGCTCTTCGGTCACACCCTCGGCGCGCGCCCGCGTGGCGCGCTCGATGTTGGGGATCAGGCCGGCGAAATGCAGCGCACCGGCGGCCTTGGCCGCCTCCTGGAGAGCGCGCGGGGAAAGCAGCTTCAACTGGTCCTCCGTGGCCCGGCACCGCACGCGGAGGATGGGGCGCGCCTCGTCGTCCGCGTCCGTGGGAATCGAGGACGCAACGAGGTTCGCGAGGTCTTGCTGTGGGTCGGTCGCACCGCGGACATCGGCCTCGACGGTCAGGAGCCGGGCAGCGGGCAGGTCCACGAACTCGACCCGCTCCAGCCCGCCGGTCCGGTCGTCGAAGCCCAAGACGCAGAAGCCCCTGTCGTCGTCCTCCTCCGAGAAGTCCTTGCGGATCCACGAGCCGCAGTAGCCCACCCAGGGGCCGCGCTGCTGGAGAATCTGGGGCCCGTGGATGTGGCCGAGGCATACCGCCCCGAAGGCGTCGGGCAGGTCACCGAGCGCCAGGACCGGCTCGGCGGTCATGCGAATCGACTCGTCCGAGCTGGCCACGCAGCCGTCGACCGACAGGTGGCCGATGAGGATGTGCGGCCCGGGCGCGGACGCGGCGCTGGCCGCCAGCCCGCCGATGACGTTGCCGAGTCGGGCCGCGAGTTCCGCATTGAGCGCGACGGGGCTGAGATCCTTGAACTCGTCGCGGCTGGCAAGCCACGACCGCGACACGCCCGGCAGGACGCCGACGACCGCGGGGGAGCCGCACCGCAGCTCGATGCTGAGAAGTCCAGGGTCGACCGAGTACCGCCCCGCGGCTGGCCAGCCCAGGATGGACGCCAGGAGGGTTGTCGGGCCGAGGCGGTCGGGCCCGTCACCGTCATGGGACGGCGTGCCGGGCACGGCCACCACCTCGGCGCCGGCGGCGGCGAGGGCCTTCAGGAAGTCGTAGACCGCCAGGAACTCTTCTGGGTCGGGGCGCGGCCGGTCGAAGAGGTCGCCGGCGACGACGACCAGGTCGACCCCCTGCTCCGCGACGTACTCCCGGATGAAGCTGGCGCACCGGCGCCACTCGTCGCGCCGGTCAAGGCCCGCAAGTGGCCGGGGGAATGCGTGCAAGTCGGCGGTGTGAAGTAGTTTCATGAGTCGCCGCCTGCCTTCTGCTCCGCCTGGCACTCCCGGCACAGGGCGCGGTGGAAGCGCCGCGTCGAGAATTCGACGACGGCTGCGGGGATGGCGACACCGCAGTTTGAGCAGTGGCCGGCGGGCGCGGCGGCGCGGCGCGGGGCGCCGGAGGGCGCTTGCCCGTTGGCCGGTGCCGGGGAGCCATTCGGGAAGAGTCCGGCACCGCCGGAAGCCGAGGGCTCGGGCGCAGCTCCTGGACCACCCGGCGGGTCGCCGATGGGCGGCCGGCCGGCCGGGATGTCGGGACTTTCGGGCAGCCCGTTGTCGACCTGGCCGGCGTCGAGATCGACCACCGGCCCCCGGGACGCCGGCGCGGCCAGGGCAGCCGGCCGCGGGCCCCCGAATACCTCGCTCGATGACGCAGCCGCCCGCCTGAGCATGGCCTCGCGCATCTCGGGGGCGTCCAGCCGGGGCGTCACCCTCACGATCGCAAACGGCTTGGCGATCTCGTCGTGGGAGTATGCCGTCTTGAGGCCCAAGGCGGCACGGACGAGGCGCAGCCGCGCACCAGTCTCCACGATCTCGTACCGGAAGAGCCACTTCTGCTGCGCCTGCTTCTCGCCGACCGATTTGACGAGTTGCTCGAGGTCGAGGGCTTTGGTCGCCTGGAGGATGCGCCAATCGCCGGTCGCGTCCTGGACGGCACCGACGCACACGGCCTTGACGCGCGTCGGCGTGTCCTCGACGACCCCCGATTCGCGGTAGTTGATCTGGAGGTTGGCGGCGGCCGCGAACTGGGATACCTTGGCCGCCGTGAGCATGAAGCCGGCGACTTGCTTCCCGCCGCCCCCCTCGGTTTTCACATACCGCTCGATGTAGTGGACATCGCCGTAGACCGGGTCGGGGTTGACCCGCAACTCCTGCACCACGAGACGCAGAAACGGCGAGATGTCTTCCGTGTACAGGGTCGGCACGACGACGTTGACCTTGTCCTGGTCCAGCCTGAGCGCCAGAGCGGTTTGCTCGCCCACCTACGCCACCTCCCGGATGAGGGCAGTCGCGGCGATCAACGCCTTGAACTCGTTGCACAGCGCCGTGAACCGGATGCGACACCTGGAGACGGCGTTCTCGGCCTCGCGCGCCGCGAGGCGCTCCACATCCGTGGCCGCGCGCACCTGCGCCGAGCGCGTCTCCGCGTTCTTGCCGTCGATGACACCAGACACGAGGAGCTCGGCTTCCCGGTCGGTCACCGCTTCCTTCGCCGCCAGCGCCCCGACCTGAGCGTCGAGCAGTGCCACTTCGGTCTCCTCGATCTCCTGGGGCAGCTTCAGCAGCCGGTCGATCACCTGCTGTCGATCCATGAATTTCCCTCCTTGACCTCCACCGCGCCGCAGGGTACAATGGAGGTGGTTCATGCGTCCCGGTCTGGGGGGCTGGCGGGGTTCATCCGCCAGCCCTCCGTCTACCCGATGCCCAACTCCTCGAGCAGCTGGCCGGTCATGGTGCCAGCCAGGCAGCCCTTGGCCTGGTCGCGCTGTTCGGCCCGCCACTCATCGAGGATCGCCTTCGCGAGGAGTCTCGCGGCGCGGCCACCGCCGGCCAGGTCCGCGACGAGCTCGTCGACGAGCGCCTGCGCCTCGGCTGTGCCGCGCTGCCAGAACATCGCGTAGTTCGGGTCGCCGCCGATGGCGGGGTCGGTACGGTAGTTGATCTCCGCCACCTGGCGGCCGATCTGCCGCAGGGTCGCGTCGTTGATTGGCGCCCGGCTCATGCCGCCACACCCCCGCAGCCCGCGGGCGCCAGCCCCGGCGCCGGCTTCAATTCCGCCACCATCACGTCCAGATCCACGACCTCGCGCTCGACTACCGGGGCGCCCGCCCGCGCGGCGCAGCGCCGGACCCCCGCGGCGTTGGTGCAGGGCGTGGGCGCCGGGCACTGGCCGCAGTCGAGCTCGAGCATCAGCAGCCGTCGCATCTGGTTCACCTCCTCAGCCTGTGTCGCCCCATGTCAGGAGCCGTATCACGAGCTCCGCCTCGTCGCTCGTCGCTTCAGGTTCCATAGAGGCTCCACGCCTGCGCGCCGCCGCGCGCCTTGAACGCCTCGAGCTGTCGGCGGTCAAGTCCTTGGCGACGGCGACTTCGGGCGTACCCTGAGCGCTCACGCCACGTCAGCCTCCTCGCTGCGGGTTCTGGTGTAGCCGCGGGCCTGGAGCTTGGCCCGGTGCCGGCGGTGCAGGGCCCGCATGTCGAGCCCGTAGGTCCGGCACAGGGACGCGATGGCGATCGCCGCCGCCGGGACCAGGTCGAACAGGTGATCGATGGTCCGCTCGACGGCCTGGCGCGCGGGCCCGTCCTGCGCCGCCGGATTGCGGACGTCGAGCCGGGCCATGGCCTCGCCCGCCTCCCGCGTCTCTTCGGCGACGTTGAGCACCTGCGCGGCCGGGTGAGTATCGACGCCCGGCAGGAACGCGAAGAGCCAATTGGCGCTGCATTGGTCACAGAGGGCGAATGTAATCTCGGGGGCGCCCAGGGCGTGGGCCGCGCGGTCTGCGACGTCGGCGGGCATGTTGTCGCCGAGCTCGTAGCTGCGCTCGGCCGACTCGCTCACGCCGATCGTGCCGGCGACGCCGGCCTGGGTCAGGCGCGCTTCGCGGCGGTAGCGCCGGAGGACGTCCCCCGCGGTGATGGCTTCGGGTGGAACCTGACTGCGTTGCACGGTTTCACCTCCTCTCGCGCGTTGTCGTCCCAAGGGGCAGGTGGTACGCTCTTTCCAGGAACCCCTCCCCCGCCCGTCGAATCCCCCTATCCTTGGGGGGTGAGGGCGACTCTTCGGGCGGAGGAGGTGAAGTCTTGGCCGATGACGATTCGCCTCGGGTTCCCAAGTGCCTCAAATGCGGCAATGCCGAGATGTCAGAAGGCGCACAGTACTGCCGGAATTGCGGAAGCCCTGTCCTCAACCGCTGCCTAAACGATGACTGCCCGGTCGATACGCTTCCATCGCGCCTCAAGTTCTGTGAGAGCTGTGGAGCCCCAACTAAGCTAAGAGACTTGCTTGACGCGGTGGACGAAGCGCCGTTCTAAGCCGGCTGGGGCTCGCCGCAAGTGGCGGTCGCACACCGACCGGGCTTGTGGTCGAGCTTCCAGCACTGTGGGCACACGTCGCGCAACTTGCGGCCGCACTGTTCGCAGAAGTTCCAGGAGACGTCCATTTGCGCACCGCATCCGGCACACGCAACCGTCGACTCGGACATGCCTTCACCCCCTTCCCTTGCTTGGCGTTACGCTGACCTTGCGGGGTGGGACGGATTGGCCCTGAGCCATGCGATAAGGGCCGTCTTGCTCATGCCCAGCCTCTGGGCAGCGATCCCCAACGGGACCCGGTAGCTGCCTCGCCGCTGGGTGCCGACGTTGTACACCGGGAACGGCAGCTTGGCCGGGTTCCGGGCGGCCAGCTCGTATGCCAGGGTCAGACCCAGGCCGTAGGCGCGGGCCGCCTCCTCAAGGGAGAGGAACAGGCGCGGGAGCTGCTTGATGGTCATGCGGCTCCCTCCCCGGGGGCAGCGGGCTCCTGGCCCTCAACGTTCCCAATGGCAACGCTCATGGGCAAAAAAACCCGCTCAACAGGCACGTTGAAGAACCGGGCGATGCGAACGGCAACGTCGAAGGAGGGTGAACGGCTGCCCCTCTCGAGCTGCGTAAAGAACGGCCTCGAGATCCCGACGGCACGGGCCGCCTCATCCTGCGTGAGTTCCTTTGCCATTCGGAGTTGCTTGAGCCTACTCGGCACCGTAGCCCCTCCCTCTGGATCCTGTGTTGACCTTTGCAACATTATTATAGGGTTGCGTTTGGCAACCTGTCAAGGGGGTGGGAAGGGGGCGGGGAAGAAAAAGTTTCGCTCGCCGACATACGTTGCAGGTGGCAACGGCCTGTGGTATCATGGTGGATGGGAGGGAAGGCCCTTGAAGTCATTCGCCAGACGCCTTAAGGAGTTGCGGGCCGCCCGCGACACGACTCAGGCAGAGCTGGCGGCTTATCTGGGGGTAAGCAGGCCTACGGTGGCCGGGTACGAGCGCAACAAGGAGCCCAACCAGGAGACACTGACGAAGATAGCCGCCTTCTTCGGGGTAACCGTCGACTACCTCCTCGGCCGCACCGAGGTCCGCGGCCCCGTCCAGACCGCCGCCACCTCCCGCTCCGACGGCTACGACAAAGAGCTTCCTCCCGAGGCACTCAAGTCTATCGAGGACTTCAAGGAGTTCATCCGGCGCAAGTACGGCCCGAAGAAGGACAAGGGGCAGGACGAGAAATAGGCGCCAGGACGGCAAGCGTCAGAGGGTGACGGTAGATCGTCCCGACGGAACGGCTGTTCAACCTGGCCGACCAGGCGGGAATCGTCGTAGAATTCCATCCCTTCGCCGAGGCCCTGCTCGGCTACTACTTCGCTGAACCACTTCTACCCCCCGCCATCGGCCTGAACACCACCCTCGCGGCCAACGAGCGCCTACTGCGCTGCGTCCTGGCCGAGGAGCTGGGGCACCACTTCACCTCGGCCGGCGAGCACGTGGCGATGCCATACAAGACGTACCTGGGGCGTGTGCTGCTCGGGCGCGCCGAGAAACGGGCGCTGGCGTGGGCGGGACAAGCCCTCATGCCGGAGCTCGAGGTCGTCGACGAGCTCCGCCGAGGTGCCGGCGTGGAGGACCTGGCGGAAGAGTTCGGCGTGACCCCGGCGTTCGTGAGGGCCGTGCTGCAGTTGCCGCAGCGCGTGGCCCTGCTGCGGAGGAGCGGGGCGGTCGGGGCAGCGGAGGCGTGAGGAGCGCCAGCGCTAGCGCAGATAGCAGCGAAACTGGGGCAAGCCGGTGATTGTCTGTGGAGTGGAGGGCGGTGGGCTAATGAGTAACGACCAATAGAAAAGTCCCGGCGGGCTGAAAGGTTTCAGCGTGGACCTGCATTCACTTTGGGGTGGTGAAAGAATGAGCTTCCGTAAAGATCTCCGCACCCTAGAGGTCAACAGGGTTGTGATACATATAGTACCCCGCTGCGAACCGAACGAGTCTGGGGATGCGGACCGCTGTACACTCTCAGAGACTGAGACTAAGCTGGATCCGAGGACCCGCGAGTACTTCCTCAGCCGCCTGAAGACAAGCCTCTCGAGCATCATGTCCAGGGAAGTCATGTTTCTTGCGGCTGAGCACACCGAGTCTCCTATACCGGAATGCGTGCGCTCCTACCTCAACGATCCCACAGCCTGTGATCTCGTTGCGACTTCCCAGAGTTGTGCTCGCTACCTCTATAGGTGTCAAAACCGCGTAAACCCGGCAGGAATCCTCGCAATCGCCGGTTGCTCGATTGATGGTCTGCCAGTCTTGGCTCTGATGAAGCTGGAGCCAGAAGCCGGAATCAGTTACCGCCCGGCTGAGGTCAACGGCCAAAGAACCTTTGAGATGCGGATCGAGGACGATCTCCTCCTAACGGGAAAAGGCAGGGTGTTCAAGGTCGGGTTATTCAGATTGCACAACGGCGATCCTGAGGGCCTCGTCTCGGACCATCAAATGGCCAGCGGAGATATCGCTCGTTTCTACCTGCAAACCTTCCTTGGGGCCAAGCTGGTTGTCTCACCTGACGTTGCTACCAAACAATTTGACGAGGCGACCAGAACGTTCATCAACAAGGAAATTGAAGACGGGACGGACAGGTCTTCTGTCTATGTACACCTGGTATCCGAACTCAGCCGCGAATCGACAACAATCAACCCGCGGGAGTTTGCCCGTTCGTGCATCCCTGAGCAGCTTCGGGACTCCTATATTGAGCATCTATTGCGGGCAGGAGTACCTGAAGGGACATTTGACAAGGACCTGGAGACAGCTCGCTCCCGAGCTCGCCAGTTACACTACGCGTTCAGACAGGGTATATCGATTGTCGGCTCGGAGAGCGCCTTCCGTGATACTTTCCGTGTCCAAAAACTCTGCGGGCGCACAGTCCGAGCCATAGTCGAGGATGAGCTGAAAAGGGTTGGTCGCAGATGAGCATGGCAGCGGAATTGGCGGCAGCTAAAGCAAGATGGGAGGAGGAGCGGCGACTTTACGCAGATGTGGCCGAGAAGACCGAAACGACTATTCGAGAAGCCCTGAGAGCAAGGTGCATCTTGGCTACTGTGTCTCACAGGGTCAAAGAAACAGCATCGATGCTTCGCAAGCTAATCCGAAAACAAATCACATACGATGAATTGACGGACAAGGCCGGAGTTCGTCTTGTGACGTACTTCGTATCGGATACGGATGCTGTCAGGGAATTGATTAGAACCACCTTTGAGGTAACGAGAGAAGACGACAAGCGAGCAGAGCTGAGTCCTTGGAGCCTAGGCTATTCAGGCATCCATTATGATATAATGGTGTCGGAGGGCGAACGTATACTCCCCTGCGAGATCCAGCTAAGATCAATTGGAGAGAATGCTTGGGCCGAGATCTCACACGTACTCGCTTACAAAGGTAGTGACAAGATACCCCTCAACGTTCGGCGACGCCTCAATACCCTTAGCGCTCTGTTGGAGGTAGCAGACGCGCAGTTCGACGAGGTCAGGAAGAGGGTGGCGGAGTTGCCCGAGAGCGAACCGCTAAGAATCTTAAATCTACTTGAGGAACACTTCGTCCAGCTAGCCGCCTCCGACTATGATCGCGAGCTCTCGATGGATTTTCTGTGTGCATTGATGCCGCTGGTGTTAGATACATATGGGAACGAAGTGGAGTCCGAATTGAATGCATTTGTTGATAGCAATAGAGAGGCCCTAGAGCGCGTTTTTTCCAGCGAATCAACTCTTCAGCTCGCTTGGAGCCCGATGATTTTGCAGCCGGAGTCCATCCTGGTCTTCGCCCTTCTTGATCGTGCCCCGATGAAGACTGAAAGTCGATGGCCGGCCGCATTTCCACACGATCTCCTTGAAGAGCTTAAGCGTCAGTGGTGTGTGCCTGAGGCGCTTGGAATGTGAAGACCATACCCGCAGATGCACCGGGCTATTGCCGTGTCCACCAATCCTGTGCTGATGGCCCCGCGCAAGCCTTCAGTTACAGGTCCGGCGTCTTCTAGCCCTCAACCCAGCTGAGAGGCAGGTTCATAGGGGGCATCCACGATGAGAGGTCACATCCGCCAGCGCGGCGAGCGCTCCTGGGCGGTGGTCGTCGACCTGCCGCCCGACCCCGCCACGGGGAAGCGCCGCCAGAAGTGGCACTCGGTGAAGGGCACGAAGAGAGACGCGGAGCGATGCCTGGGCGAGCTGCTGCACCAGCTCAACACGCAGCAGTACGCCGAGCCCACCCGTTTGACGCTGGCGCAGTATCTCGAGGACTGGTTGGCCCACAAGGCCTCGACGGTCAGCCGCACCACTTGGCTGAGCTACGCCGGCATCGTACGCTCCCACATCATTCCGGCCCTGGGCCATCTGCCCTTGACCGCGCTGACCCCGCTTCACGTCCAGCACTGGCTCCAGCAGCAGCTCGCGTCAGGGCGGGCGGACGGCCGCGGCGAGGGCTTGAGCCACCGCACGGTCCAGTACTCCCACGCCATCCTGTTCCGGGCGCTGCGCCACGCGGCGAGGCTCCAGCTCGTGACCCGCAACGCGGCCGAGGCAGTGCAGCCCCCGAGCCTCCAGCGGCGCGAGTTCCCCGTACTGGATACCGGTGTCGCCGTCCGCCTTCTCGATGCCGCTCGTGGGACTCGCCTATACGTCCCCGTTTTCCTGGCGGTCAGCACCGGCCTCCGGCGAGGGGAGATACTCGGCCTGCGCTGGTCGGACGTGGACCTTGGCCGCTGCACGGCGGAGATCCGCCAGACGCTCATTGCGGTGGGAAGCCGCTGGGCGTTCGCCCAGCCGAAGACGTCACGGGCCCGTCGGCGGGTGGCCCTGCCGGCGTCGACCGTCACCGCGCTGCGTGTCCATCGCCAGGAGCAGGACGGCCACCGCAGACAGCTCGGTCCCGCCTACCGGGGCCACGACTTGGTCGTCTGCCTCGCGGACGGCCGCCCCTGGGACCCCCGGACGTTCGCCCATGGCTTTGAACGCCTGATCGCACGGGCGGGCGCCGGCCACCTGCGCTTCCACGATCTCAGGCACCTGCACGCCACGGTGCTCCTGCGCCAGGGGGTCCACCCCAAGGTCGTGGCCGACCGTCTCGGCCACTCGCAGATCAGGGTGACGCTTGACACCTACAGCCACGTTATGCCGGACCTTCAGCACGGGGCCGCGCAGGCCTTCGACGCGGCGCTCGCCGAATGCGCACCAGACACGCAACGGGACGGGTCAGCGACCTGAGTGTTTGCACTTCGTTTGCAGATTACCACTATCCCCCAATCGACCCGCAAACCAAAGGCGCCGCAATCGCTTGCGGCGCCTCGTGTTATCCTGGTGGAGATGAGCGGATTCGAACCGCCGACTTCCTGCGTGCAAGGCAGGCGCTCTCCCACTGAGCTACATCCCCACGCAAACCCTTGCCACGACGGCTTCCTGGACTTTCATGCTACCACAGCCGGCGCCGGTTGTCAACGCGAGCCAGGGCCCGCCGCCGCCGGGAAGCCGCGTCGGGCCTGGCGCGACCTCACCTGGACGCGCCTCGTTCAGCGCCGCCCTTGACCGCCCGCACGTTCACGCTGCTCACGCGGCCGCCCCGCTCAAGGATCTCGACCACGCGGCGCGCGGCCTCGCGGAGGTCCCCGTCGGCGCAGCACGCACCACCGGCCGCGGCCGCGAGCGCGTCGCGCACCGCGGCGGTGTCGTAGTCCGCGCGCTTCCAGATCCCGACAGTCTCGAAGCCGGCCGCGCGGATGGCACCCAGGTACTCGTCCTCAGGCAGGGCGCCGCCGACGCACTCCACCCAGGCCTCCAGGCCGGCGAGGGCGCCGGGGGGGATGCCGTTGGTGACGATGTCGGAGATGACCAGCCGGCCGCCTGGGCGCAGCACCCGGCACGCCTCGCGGAAGACGGCCCGCTTGTCGGGGGCCAGGTTGATGACGCAATTGCTGATGATCACGTCAATGCTGCTGTCCGCCACCGGCATGTGCTCGGCGTCACCGTGGCGGAACTCGACGTTCGCGAGCCCGGCCTGCGCCACATTGCGCCGCGCCAGGTCCAGCATGTCGGGCGTAAAGTCCAGCCCGATCACGCGCCCCGCCGGGCCGACCTGGCGGGCGGCGAGGATGGCGTCCAGGCCCCCGCCGCTGCCGATGTCCAGCACCACCTCGCCGGGCTTGAGTTCGGCCCCCTCCAACGGGTTGCCGCACCCCGCGGAGCAGGACGACGCCCCCGTGGGCACGCCATCGAGATCCCCCGGCCGGTAGCCGATCTGCTCCAGGTAGGACGCGCCCGCCGGGGAGCCGGCACCACAGCAACTGGGCGCCTTGGACCCCGCGCCGCGGGCCCGCGCCGCGTAGTGCTCTTGAACCGCTTTCTTGAGCCTGGTGGCCTCGTCCGCACCCGCACAGCATCCTCCCGGACCGCGACCCTTCCCGCCACCCTCAGCGCGACCCTCATCGCGAACCTCATCGCGAGCCTCATCGCGAGCCTCATCGCGAGCCATCCCTGAATACCTCCCTCGCCGCCTGAACGGCTATGTGTGGCTGGCCGCTCCGTCCCGGTCGGCCCGGCCGGCACGGCCGGCACCGCCCGGGCAGCACTGCGGCCATGCCTCCTCGATTGCCTGCAGCAGGAGCCGGACCGCGCGACTGACCTCGTCCTGGCACCCAGTTGGAATGCGCTCGAACACGTGGGTCCAGAAACCCCTGAAGCACTCGGCGAGCCTCTCGGCGCCGCGTTTGCCCTCATCCGTCAGGGCCACGAACACCGCCCGCCGGTCATCCCGGCCGGGGCGGCGCGCCACAAAGCCGCCGCGCTCGAGGGCGGCGACCACGCGCGTCATGGTGCTGCGGGCGAGCCCCAGCCGCTCGCCGAGGTCGGCCATGGCCAGGTCGCCGCCAAAGAGCAGCTCGACGAGCAGGTACCCCTGGGTCGTGGTGAAGCCGAGGCAGAACGCCTCGCCGCGCTGGCCGCGCGTCGACCAGCGCAGGAAACGGTCGATAAGTTCGTGCGTCTCGCAGCAGTAACGGCGGTCAGCTGCCATCGTGCATCGCCCTCCGCCACAATTGTACCATACAACTATTGCAGGGTGCAATAGGGCGATCGCAAAGAACCGGGGAATACGGCGGCGGTCGCGCGCCGTCCCTTGGCTCACGTGAAATACAGCACGCGCGCGCCGGGGAAGACGGCGGCGATGTCCGCCCGCAGCCACGCCTCGATCTCCGTCATCAGCGGCTGCGCGTAGACGAACTTGGCCCGCCCGTACTTGCCGAACTTCAGCCGCCGGCCGCGCTCCGACAGGTCCAGGCGCGTGCCGGGGAAGCGCTGCCTGATGAGCTCGCGGCAGGGGCTGGTAAAGCGGTATGTTATGAGCTCGAAGGTCAGGTCCGGCGGTGGGCCGGGCGGGTCGGCGAACGCGCCGCGCAGCGATTCCAGGGCGCCCCGGTACGCCTCCCGCCAGCCGGGAAAGGCCATGATCGGGGCGAGCACGAACCCGACCGGTAAGCCGGCGGCGGCGGCGCGGGCCGCGGCGCGGGCGCGAGCGGCGAGGGGCGGCGCGGCGGGCTCGAAGGCAGCGCTGACCGCCGCGGCGTTGACGCTGAAGCGCAGCGTCGTGCGCCGCCGGTGGGGCAGGCCCAAAAGGTCGTCGACCGCGGTGAACTTGGTCACCAGGCGCAGCCGCGCCGACGGGTAGCCGGCGAAGAAGCGCACGGCGCGCGCCAGCGAGCCAGTCAGGTGCTCCACGGCCAGCGGGTCCGATGAGGCCGAGGCCTCAAAGGACGATGGGCGTGGCCAGCGACGGGCGATGGCATCCGCCACGGTCGCCAGGATCTCGTCAACGTTCACGTACACGCGCACGAAGGGGCGGCGACCGAGTGAGGTCTGCAGGTAGCAGTAGTGGCAGAGCCCCGGGCACCCGGTGACCAGGGCGAACTGGAAGTCGGCCGAGGGCGGGCACGGCTCCAGGCGCAGGGTGCGCTTGACGCCGACGACGAGGGTCGCCTTGGCGGCCAAAAACAGCTCCGGCGTGCGGCCCAAGAGAGGCGGGACGCGGCGCGCGGCGAGCACCCGCACCGCCACGCCCGCCCCGCGCAGGCGCTCCCAGAGCGCGCGGCCGAGCGGGAAGTCAAGCGCGTCGGGCTCGAACAGCGCCTCGCGGGGCAGCCAGGGGCGGCGCCCGGCCTCTCCGCCGGCGGCGCCTGAGCCGGCGCCCGGACCAGCGCCAGGGCCGGTGCCCCGTAGGTCGCCAACGTCACGGGCGCGGGGAAGAGCGATCCCGGCCAAGAGCGACCCGCCTCCCGGGCCACCCCGGGCCGACCCGGGCCGGCCTGTGGTAGGGAGCGAAAAGCGTCGGCCCTTTCTCGCTTGCCCGCCGCCGGCCGGGTTTATGCGCCGCTTCCCACCCCGCACGCCCTGGCGGCACGCCCCGGTGCGCCCCGCTTCGCGATCCGCGCCCGGACACAACACACAGCAAAGCGCCGGTGCCATGCGGCACCGGCGCCTTCTCTCATGGTGGGCGTACCTGGACTCGAACCAGGGACCTCGCGCTTATCAGGCGCGCGCTCTCACCGCCTGAGCTATACGCCCCTCTATTGTAGCGCGCGGGGGCATAAAAACCCCCGCGCGTGCGGACCCTCAAAGCCGAACAGCGTGCCTGTGCCAGTATGTGCGGGATCGATCTGGGAGCTTGGGGCATCGCGGGCGTTGCCGCCGTGGCCCGCCCGAGGGCGGGTGCGAAGTCCCACATGCTCCTTAGAAAGGAGGTGATCCAGCCGCACCTTCCGATACGGCTACCTTGTTACGACTTCACCCCAATCACCGGCCCCACCTTAGACGGCTGCCCCCCTTACGGGTTGGCTCACCGGTTTCGGGTGTTACCGACTCTCGTGGTGTGACGGGCGGTGTGTACAAGGCCCGGGAACGTATTCACCGCGGCGTTCTGATCCGCGATTACTAGCAATTCCGGCTTCATGCAGGCGAGTTGCAGCCTGCAATCCGAACTGAGGCCTGCTTTAAGGGATTTGCCCCGGGTCGCCCCTTCGCATCCCGTTGTACAGGCCATTGTAGCACGTGTGTCGCCCAGGACATAAGGGCCATGAGGATTTGACGTCGTCCCCACCTTCCTCCGGTTTGTCACCGGCAGTCTCCTCTGAGTGCCCGGCTTTACCCGCTGGCAACAGAGGACAGGGGTTGCGCTCGTTGCGGGACTTAACCCAACATCTCACGACACGAGCTGACGACAACCATGCAGCACCTGTCTCCCCGCCCGGGCAAAGCCCGGGAAGCTGCGTTTCTGCAGCCGTCGGGGGATGTCAAGCCCTGGTAAGGTTCTTCGCGTTGCGTCGAATTAAACCACATGCTCCACTGCTTGTGCGGGCCCCCGTCAATTCCTTTGAGTTTCAACCTTGCGGCCGTACTCCCCAGGCGGGGCACTTAGTGCGTTAGCTGCGGCACGGAGGGGATCGATACCCCCCACACCTAGTGCCCATCGTTTACAGCTGGGACTACCGGGGTATCTAATCCCGTTTGCTCCCCCAGCTTTCGCGCCTCAGCGTCAGGTACAGGCCAGGAAGCCGCCTTCGCCACTGGTGTTCCTCCCGATATCTACGCATTCCACCGCTACACCGGGAATTCCGCTTCCCTCTCCTGCCCTCAAGCCCCCCAGTATCGGATGCCGGTCCGCGGTTGAGCCGCGGCATTTCACACCCGACTTAAGAGGCCGCCTACGCGCCCTTTACGCCCAGTAATTCCGGACAACGCTCGCCCCCTACGTATTACCGCGGCTGCTGGCACGTAGTTAGCCGGGGCTTCCTCCTCAGGTACCGTCACCCGCACCCACTATTTGCGAGCGCGGACTTCGTCCCCGAAGACAGGGCTTTACAACCCGAAGGCCTCCATCACCCACGCGGCGTCGCTGCGTCAAGCTTTCGCCCATTGCGCAAAATTCCCGACTGCTGCCTCCCGTAGGAGTCTGGGCCGTGTCTCAGTCCCAGTGTGGCCGAACACCCTCTCAGGCCGGCTACCCATCGTCGCCTTGGTGGGCCGTTACCCCGCCAACTAGCTAATGGGACGCGGGCCCATCCGTAAGCGGCAGCTTGCAAGCAGAGGCCGCCTTCCTTCGCGCCACCATGTGGCAGCGCGAACACGTCCGGTATTAGCACCCCTTTCGAGGTGTTATCCCGGTCTTACGGGCAGGTTGCCCACGCGTTACTCACCCGTCCGCCGCTGAGACAGCCTCATAGCAAGCTACTTGGCTATCCCCGCACGACTTGCATGTCTTAGGCACGCCGCCAGCGTTTGTCCTGAGCCAGGATCAAACTCTCCAAGGATATCTCGGCCCAGGGCCAGGACCAGCTCTCACCGGCCCGCCCCGGGGCGTCCTTACCCCTGAATTCACGATCCGGCACGCCCGGCTTCCACCGGGCGGAATCACCCACGCGTACGGCACAAGGCACGCTGTTCGGTTTTCAAGGACCG
>Ga0315285_10000213_pt1 | contig 57145 bp, 57 predicted proteins | sample YL17G09_36_MG_FD_203698 | JGI IMG/M metagenome (GOLD analysis project Ga0315285, IMG submission 203698) | Sediment microbial communities from Yellowstone Lake, YNP, Wyoming, USA - YL17G09_36 | ecosystem: Environmental > Aquatic > Freshwater > Lake > Sediment | place: USA: Wyoming | collected... | reverse complement strand
AGAGAACTCCAGCTATGGCAGCTGGTATAACTGATCACATTTGGAATACTAGAGAATTACTGGTTTACCGTGTACCATAACTACCTTTCAATAAAATAGGGACACTAAGAAAAATCAATAATATGGGCTTAATGCACATTCTATTATTATTTTAAATCCATTTTTTTGCTTTACGCAATAAGTCTATTATTTTTAAGTAAAAATTTTTTGCTTTTGAATACAATATGTAATAAATCAAATATGTCGATCTACCAGTTTTCAGTAATGACTTCATGAGCAAAACAGGTTCGTAAGCCCATATTGGACAACCACACATATCATATGGACAAACCATTAAATCATCTCTTAATTCAATTCTGGTATCCACCGTTCCGATTTTCTTCATGTTTTTGTAGAGGCATGGAGTAATATTGCCATCTTCCCAACAAAAGGCAAAATTATATCCAGCGTTACATATTTTCCCTTTTCTGAAATAATAGGACAATCGAGGTAGTTGAATTTTGAATCTTTCAAGTTCCTGCTTAGTGTATGCGTTTGGATATTCTTTGCCATTATACTGCCCCAGAAAAGGTACAAAATTAATGCGTATGCCCTTTTCATTAAAGAATTGCAAGTAATGCGAGGCTTCATTCGCAAGAGGTGGGAATGATACTACACTGAAATTAATATTAAAGCATCTGTCTCTTAATAAACAAAAATTTTCTATATATGTGTTTAAAAGACCTCGTTTTTCTAATTCCTTAATATGTAATGAGGCATTTATAAAGCTAACTTTATTTACATCTATCCTTTTAGCAAACTCTTTTATTCGATCTAAAGACAAGTTAGTATTAAGAGAAATAAAATGCTTTTTCGTTATTTCCTCAAGCGTATCAATAATGCTGGGCACAATGAAAGGCTCACCACCAGTAATATTAATTTTAAATATCTTATTCGTTTTATCAATTACTCTAATTAAATTTGAACACATAGTTTCAAAATGCTTTTTATCAACAACTGTATTTTTCTCAAGTGTGCAGTAATCACATCTAAGATTGCATGCCATAGTAACAAACCAATCTAAACGAACATCAAAACTACACTTTTGTTTTCGCAACAATCCTTTAAGTAAATTCATTTTAACAAATAGGTCTCTTGAATTCACCCCTGTAACTAAAAAGAATAGTTCGCAGTAGCCAGACAAGGGGTGTAAGATTTTTTCATTAACTTAAACGTCTGTTCAAACTCATAGCCATAGCAGGAGAGATGATCTGCTCTCAGGGCATCTATTGTGATCAGAACAATGTTAAAAATGCTTTTTGGTTTACCACCTTTAAGATTATCAGATGGTAGTGCAAGATTCACAAACGTAACAAGCACCATACTAACAACATAAATTTGAAAAAAAATCTCATACTTTTTCACGCTAAGGAAAATCGTACATGTCAATTAATACAAACGCAACTCTTTGATCTTTATCATTCCTCTTATACCATCAAAGAAACCTCTGATCTTAGCAAAAACTGCCCGGTGGTTGCGCCGCATGGCTTCTCTGGGAAGGGCATAGATGACACTGAGCCAGAAGAAAAAGATAAATTTGAGCCATCTAGTAAAAGTCCCATACTTCTTTACAAACAGAACTGCATTCCTTCCCATCAGATACATGGTCTTTTCATTATAGGGAATGTTACCAAAACTCTGTGATACTTTGTGGTACACCCTGGCACTCGGCACATATACCAGTTTAAATCCCTTTTGCCTCATCCTCCAGCACAAATCGGTATCCTCCATATAGGATATGTAATCAGGATCAAGGAGACCGACTTCTTTTATGGCCTTACTCTTTACCAGCATGGCACAGCCGGTTATGAAACTCACTTCTCTTATAGTGTTGTATGAAGGGCGGTCCTTCTTAAACAAACCTCTGCTTACTGAAATAGCTTCACGAAAGAGTATGTCACCCCCTGCATACCATACGAGCGCAGGGTTCTGGTAGAGATATATTTTAGGCCCTACTATTCCAATCTGAGAATCAGACTCCGCGGTTTTCACTAACTCATGGAGGCAAGTAGCCTCTATGGTGGTGTCATTATTGAGGAGGAATACATACTCACATCCCTCATCCATTGCCTTTTCTATTCCTCTGTTGTTCCCAATCGCATAGCCTACATTACTCTCATTTTTAATCAAGGTAATATCAGGATACCTTTTTTCCACTACCTCTGCTGATCCATCAAAAGAACCATTATCAACCACCATGATCTCAAAATTGCGGTAGTCTATTTTTTTAACGCTCTCCAAACATTCTAGTGTGTCGTGAAGTCTGTTCCAGCTTAAGATAATAATAAAAACTTTCGGCTGATAAGGGGTAGTATTCGTCATCACTTTTCAAGTTCAGTGAGGGCTTCTTTTACGCTTTTTTTGACTACCTCCCAATCATGGTGCTCAACTATATACTTCCGGGCATCTCTTAGATCAGGAGTAGCATCTAAAGCTTCTATAATTTTTTCAGCAAAGTCTTCAATCTGGTTAGTGGTTAACACACAATACTTACCCAAAGCATCCTTTGATGCTCCTACCAAATGGCCAACTACAGTTTTGCCCATAGATAGATATTCCAACAATTTCAAAGAAAACCTCATTCGATTTCCTAAATCATCTCTCATGTAGATTAATGCAAGATCCGACGCAGCGAGGTAGTGCGCCACCGCTTCCTGGGAAATTAACCCGGTGAAACGCACCGTTGTAATGTTGAGCTCTGCAGCCATCTTATGGAATCGCCCTTGTAAAATACCTCCCCCGATGATAAGGAGAACAACATCATCCCGCTTTTGAATTACCTGTCTCACCGCTAAAAAAATGTTATCTAAATCTCTTGCCCCTCCCCAATCTAAGCTACACATATAGCAGATAACTTTTTCACTGTGTAATCCTAAACGCATCCTTATCTCACCCCGGTCATACCTTTTCGGATCGAAAACGCCGGTGTCTATCCCCTGGGGAACAATTATGATCTTTCGTCCACCAACTCTCTCAGCCCACTCCTTGATCCTAAGGTTATGGGTGGTCACTACATCTGCGTATCTAGGTATCCACTGTTCAGACCATCTGGTAATGGTTCTTCGAAACCAGGTGGGTTGATAGGCAAAATCAAGATCATCCCAGTCCACCACTACCTTTTTCCCCCGTATCTTCCCCACAATGATGCAGGGAATATTTACGGGTAAGAATTTATAGACGAAAAGAAGGTGATAGGGCATGAAGAGACAGTATCGGAGCCGTCTCAGGCACGCTATACAATATCCAAGGAGGGTATCTTTTTGAGGGATAGTGATAATGAGCGGATCATCTCCATGATAATTTGACTCCATGTAGCTGACATCATACCCGAGTGACTTGAGTACTGTATAAAAACCCCTGGTCCTCACTTTGGTACCTGATCGATCATCCAGGGGATTAATGAAGAGTACTTTCATGCGCAATGATATTTCCTTAAAGAATTCAGATTCACTCGCGCCAGATCGTTTTATCTAAGTACCCCCTGATAAATCCCATTGTCCAGTAAATAATGGTAACAAAAAACATACCACCGTATTTGAAAGTCTTCAAAAAGTCTCTTGTCTTCACTAGAAAAAAGGAAAGGGGTAAGATGATGAGGCATAAGAAGATTATAATTGCAAAGGGTAAATTATAGAGTAGTAAAAAGATTTCCAAGCAACAAAGTAAAAGTAAAATCAATGGAACAAAATGGATCTTTTGGAAAAAACCATACTTTCTGACGAGCTTGGCATGAGCCCTACCATATCTAAAATGCATCTGACCAAATCTTTTCAGACTTTTAGGACGATAGTGATATACTATTGCTTTTGGATTAAAGATTAATGTATATCCCGCACGAATAAGTCTATAATCAAATTCCAGATCTTCACATGGCCACAGGTCTTTCTTAAAGCCCCCTAGCTCCTGAAAAGCCTTTCTTCTATACATCATATTACAGGTCGGGTTATGCTTTACCGTCATTACTCTCTTTTTTGTTTTAAGATAATCTGAGCTAAATGCGATGAGGCTTAGGAAATTATGTACCTCCTTCCCAAAGGGTGTTTCATCATCCGGGCACCGTTGATCTCCACCAACTCCCATAACATGTGCATCAGTGAAATAGGCAAGTAGCTCATTTACCCACTCCGTATCAACGATACAATCTCCATCAGTAAATGCTAAATACTCACCTTGTGACTTTTCAATAGCGAGATTGCGAGCTACTGAAGGTCCCCTTGCCTCTGTAGTGATAACGGTGACCGTATCAAATTTTTTAAGAATCTCTCCCGTGTTATCAGTGGAACCATCGTTGACTACTATAATTTCATAGTGAGGGTAGTGGAGGGCATGCAAAGAGTGTAAACATTTTTCTATGGTGCGCTCTTCATTCTTTACCGGAATGATAATGGATACCAGTGGCTTCAACTTTCTCTCTCCTCAGCAAATAAATATGAGAGAAAGTTCTTAGCGCCTCTAAGCTTCCGATAAAGATCAGAGAGGGAGTGGGTATCGAGGATAAATCTCACCATATAGGAGGGACGGAAATAAAATTTCTTAAGACCACTGTCTACACTCTCTTCTATCTTACTTTTAGAAAGGCCTGGGTAATTTACCACTGTTGCTTGCTCACCTTGATTTAACCAGTCGCTCCAATCTTTAGCTTCGATGAGCCCAGCTTCCTGGCACATTCGGTAATAGTCTGTCCCGGGAAAAGGGATAGCCGCTGAAAATTGAACGGTATCAATTTTTGTGTCAAGGGCAAATTGTATAGTTTTTTCTATAGTCTCAGGGGTCTCTCCTGGGAGGCCAAGGACAAAGCAGCCATGAATTTGTAACCCGCCTTTCTTTACCAGATTGACAAACTCTCTCATTCTCTCAACAGTGATATTTTTTCTCATCTTTTCTAACATCCGTTGATCACCTGATTCAAACCCCACCAGTAGAAGTCGGCAACCTGCATTTTTCATCAATTTAAAAAGATCATAATCAACCACATCCGCCCTGGAATTGATGGACCAGGTAACAGTAAGTTTCCGCTGTAAAATCTCTTCACAAATAGCATAAGCTCTCTTTCGATTCACAGTGAAGGTATCGTCTTCAAAGAAGAATTCACCTTTCTTTATTCTAGGCCAGTGCTCTATATCGTATTCCATTTCATCCACGATATTCCGGGCAGTTCTTAAACGATACCTCCTCCCATGCATCACCTGGGGCCAGAGACAGAAAATACACTGGTAGGGACATCCTCTCCCTCCAATGATATCAATATAAGGATATAACTTAGTACCATCAAAATAGCTGGTGATATCTAAATGGTGCCATGCAGGAAAAGGAAGCTCATCTAAGTTTTCAATGAGGGGTCGATCGGGAGTACGCACATACTTTTCCCCCTGATCAAGATAAGAGATGCCACACACCTTTTCCATTTCTCCTTTTTCTTCTAGCGTTCTCACAACATCAAGAACGGTATAGTCATATTCTCCTCGTGCAATAATATCAACTGCCCCCTCAGCAATGCGCAAAGTTTCCTCATCCATAATGGAAACATGAGTTCCCACCATAAGTACAGTACATGCTGATTCCTGTTTGCAAATCCTGGCACATTCGATATCAGAATATATAGAAGGGGTAGTGGCATCAAGCACTACAACTTCTGGTTGCTCACTCCTTACCAATTCTCTAAGTCGATCTTTATCCCACCCCTTTGCGGGAAAGTCGTAGAGTTTGACCTCATAGCCTTCTTTCTCTAATACCGCCGTAGTGTACGCAAGCCAATCCGGTGCTCTGAGTACTCTTCCTCTGGTTCTCGCCGCCCACCTCTGTGTACGACAAAAATCTTTAACGAATGGCTCATTGATCACTAGAATTTTCACCGCGTCCTATTCACCTCTCTGTTGCAGACGTTTTAAATATTCTCCCTGGGAAATTTTCGTTTCTCTTAAAGTGCGCAATATTCTTTCTAATACGCCCAGTGCAAGTGCCTGTAAGCCTATTAAAAAAAGGAATGCACCCATAACGATATACACCCAGTGAACATAAATCTTACCCATAGAAAAGTACTGCCAAATGGTCTTATAGTTGAGCACTATCCCTGATAAGGCAACCATAGGACCTGAAATGATCAATTTTTTCTGAGAAAACAGAAAGTAAATTAACTCTTTCAAAATTCCTCTCACCCGCCTTTTACTCATTATGAAATCTGAAATCTGCTCTGAAATAATTCCAACAGCGAACATAGTGAAACTGGCGAAGAGAAGGGTAGTAATAGTAATAAGCCGATAGATCATATACTCAGGAATTATCCTAAATCTTAAATAGTAGAGCAAGGGGTAGATTCCGTATCCAATAGCTAATAAAAGCAAGAGCACTCCCAGGCTACTAAAAAATCTAAGCGGCTCATAGATCAAGGCAATATCGATAATCGTTTTGAGAAAACGGATTCCATCATGCACAACACTGAGTTTTGATTCACCTTTCCTCTCATGGTAAGAAATGGGCACTTCAACTATTTTAATGCTTTCATCCATCGCTGCTCTGGAACTCATAGCAGGGGTAAAATGAAGTCCATCTGGGAGGGGATATATTCGCAGCAAACTATTTTTTCTAATAACCCGCATTCCACTGGCGGAATCGGTTATTTTGATTCTCCCAAGAAGATTTATAAGTAGTACGTAAGCCTTATTGCCCATACGCCTTAAAAGGGGCATCATATTACCAGGACCAAGTCTGGAACCAATTGCGATATCAGCATTTTCATTGAGTAGCTTATTACATAAATCAATAAAAAATTTGGGATCACAGGTCCCGTCTGCATCAAGGAAGGAGACCAAATCACCTGATGCCTCCTCAAAGCCTGCCTTCAAGGCTGCACCATATCCTCTGTTTTTCTCAAAGTTTATAAGCTTAACCTTCTCTCCAAAACCTTTGACAATTTCAGCAGTTCTATCCCTGCTGCCATCATTTACCACAATGATTTCAACCTCCTTAATCGGTGTCTCTTTCACTATGTGTTCACGTTCTTTCAGACAGCACTCTATAATCGCTGCAATGGCATCTTCCTCATTATACGCAGGGATGATAATAGAAAGTCTTAATCTGTCCATTTCAATTTTATATTCACTATCAAAGACTCATCCTGAATCCTTCAATTGCTTGACTTTAATTTACCCTCTTTATCCCAGTATAGCCACGTGCCAGCCTTTTTGCTATCTGTAAATTCTCCTTCCGACTCTTTTTGCCCACTATCATACCATGAGATATATTTGCCATTTTTTTTGCCATCTTTATATTCTACTTCTGATGCCTTTTGTCCATTCTCATACCAATACACCCACTTTCCCTCTTCTTTCCCCTCTATAAAATTACCCTCAAAGTTCTTTGCCCCACTCTCGTACCAGCACACCCAGGCACCAACTCGCTTACCATTTTTAAATTCTCCCTCATACTGTTTCTGTCCATTCTTATGCCACTTAATAGATTTCCCCTCCTTCTGATTGTCCTTAAATTCATTTTCTGATTCTTTTTGTCCGTTATCATACCAACTCACCCAACTTCCTGTTTTCTGATCACTCAGGAACTCTCCCTCAGATTCCTTCTGACCATCTTCATACCAAGTTATCCACTGACCAACTTTCCCACCATCTTTAAATTCCCCTTCAGATTGCTTCTGATTATTCTCATACCAGGTAACCCATTTCCCAATTCGTTTTCCATCTTTCAGCATCCCCTCTTCTTTTTTAGAGCTATTCTTATACCAGTATGTCCAATTACCAATTGCTACATCACCTTGATACTCTCCCTCCGATTTCTTTTGCCCATTTTCATAGCACGTAACCCAAAACCCGTTCTTTTTACCATCTCTGAATTCTCCTTCATTCTCTTTCTGACCATTCTCATACCAAAGAGTATGCCTTCCATTTTCTTTATTATTTTTAAATATCCCCTCTTGTTTTTTATTTCCATTTTCATACCAGCATATATACTTACCGTGCTTGATATATTTACCTGTTGCATCTTTTTTCACTTCATATGTTTCTTTGAGCTGTCCGCTATCATATCTGGTCTCCATTTTCCTTGAGCATCCAATAAGGCACAACACCACTATACACCACATACTCATCATGTTTTTGCACATTGCTAACAACTTGATTTTTTTGATTCTTTTAGTAGTATGCATTGTAATAACCTCCATAAATTAAAATTATTTTAAATTTTGTTGCCTTATTAACTATTAAATATTAAAAGAAGAGAGGTGTCAAGAACTAACCAAAACTATTAAAATCTGCCTGGGATAAAATACATATTCAAAAACTATTGTTATTCTATTGATTTCAAAGCATGTTTTTCATTTGTAAAATTAAAATTCTAATGATAAACTGGCTCTACAAAGCTACTCTAAAAACTATCGCTATTGTTGATTTATTTCATAAATTTTTTGATTTTATGGAAGAGAAATCGGGACATATTGTTAAAGGAATGACCTACATTCATAACCCTCTTTACCCATTTTTAATCCTAATTTTATCAAGCGTAACGAGCCTTTCTTTTTTAGTACACAATCCAATGCATTACCTCATTTTTGATGATAGCTATATAACTTTAAAGTTTGCTTCAAACTTTTTTAGATACCATGGTATCACCTTCGATGGCACGCACTATTTAGTCGGTGCAACCAGTCCTTTGCATATAATTTTTGTTGCATTACTTGGTCTTTTCTTCAAGATGGAGACTGCATCACTAGTGGTTGGTATCGTTTTCTTTGTATTCTCCTCCACACTTGTCTACCTCTGGACATTCAAGATTTATAAGGAAAAGGTGATTGCTCTACTGGCGGGGGTACTGATGTCCACTAACGGATGGTTAATCTTTGATGCACTTAACGGTTTAGAAACCACTATGTTTATCTGTTTATCTATTTTGACGTTTTACCTTTTTTATGAATACGAGCGTAAAGTGTTCTATACTATACCACTCTTTTTGAGCATTTTCACAAGACCTGAAGGCTGGTTCATTGCCTCTGCCCTCTGGTTGTGGCTAATGGTTCAATATCGTGTTAAGAAAGATCCGACATTCTTGAGATGTTTAATCCATTCTCTTGTTATATTTATTTTACTTACCATACCTTATTGTTTACTCTATTTCTATTATACCGGTTCTATAGTGACCAGTACTGCATACACTAAAGCAATCTTCTTTGGAGAAGTAGGTGCACCTGTAATCAAAAAGGTTATTTCTTTTGTGAAGTCTCTTTTTCTTTTTTATAAAATACTGCTTTATGACCTCCCCATTGTTATACTTCCTTTGATTGTATTTGCGAAAAGAATTCTCTCCATTACTTATCTTTGGTTTTACTATCTCATCTTTTATCTCTTCTACTTTCTCCTTTTCCCTGGAGCCATTGCCCAATATTGGTGTAGGTATCAGCATATCTTTATCCCCTTACTGACCATGGCTATTTGTGGAGGGGTTTATGAACTACTAAAGAAGTGTAGAAGAAAATCATTGCAATCTATAATGGCTGTACTCATTATGATATCCCTCATTTTTAATCAAACTATATCCTTCTTAAATGGGGAAAAAACCTATAGTGGTGCGACAACCTGTACAAGAAATGTAATGATCGAGCTCGCGCTATGGTTAAAATATCATACACCCCCAGATTCTTTGATTGCCCTCCATGATATTGGTGCGGTAGGGTATTTTTCAGACAGGAAAATAGTAGACTTGGTAGGACTTACCAATCCAGAAATAACAAAGTATTATCTTGATAAAAATCACAGAAGAATTTTACCTCTCAATAAAAGGGAAATTTTAGAATATTTAAAGGAAAAGAGACCAAATTTTTTAGTAATGTTTCCTGCCTGGGATAAATACTTTAATTTCTTTAGCCCAGATACTCAAGTACACTTCGAACATATATATTCTTCCCCACCACTTTTCCCGAGGGGGGGAGGATATAAGATATTTAAATGTAATTGGTATGATTAATTTCACAAACTAGAGATGTGCAAATAATTTTTTTTTACTTTGTAATAGTGTGTAGATATATAATCAGATATTACAAGTTCCATGTTAGATTCAAACATAGCATTATCCATCAGTCCTATCTTCCTCCTAAGGAAACAAATATGAACTTTATTGTTCCATAAAGAGGCAGCAGTGGTTTTGTAATAAACCACCTTTATTTTTACTTCATCAATTGACGGCAATTCGTTGTTTACGATTGAAAATAATTACCCTTCTGCTATATTCGTTTTATGAGCATATTTTTAAGGGAAAACTTCACCAGAAGAGCGTTCCTCACAGTAATCAGAAATTTGCTCATCTCCATCTTTGTATGGGGATTTGTAGGCAGCTGTAAATTTTCAAAAAAAGATAGAAATAATTTACCTAAATCAATACCCCACTTAACACACCTCTTAGGGTATCTCCTTTATGAAGAAAATCCACCAGCAAGTGAACTAAAAGCAATAGAAAATCAACTAAGAATAACTATTCAAAATTCATCAAGGGCAAGAGAAGAACTAGCCTTACTATCCACTCTCATTAATGAGGGGGAGGATAACATTTCTTTTGAAACGTTATCTTCCGAAGATAAAAAAACTTACTTTAAATCAATAAAACTTATAGTAGCAAATTCTTCAGTAATTTCAGAAATAATTCAACAGTATTTACAAGGAGGGGGAATACAAAAATATCTTGACTATCCTGACGTACCTTCAAAATACGGCGAATGTGGATGGTTAATAAATGAGGGTGTTATTTGGGATAGATATTATCCTCCGTCTGGCAGTTGATGCATGACTCACAACGCAAGATACTGTCCGCAAAATAGAAAAATGAAATAAATCAGTCGCTGATCATTTGAATGTCTTTGATTGTCAGTGTGATGGTACATAAGAAGTTGATAGTGATGTTAAGCAGTTTTTTGCTATCAAGTTGATGAAATAAGGATTGGTGATGCAGAAAATTAAAACTGACATATGTATTGTAGGTACCGGCTTTAGCGGAACCTTTACCGCATTTACGCTTCTAGGAACTTCAGCCAGAATCCTCTTAGTGGAAAGAGGAATGTATCTCTCTCGAGACAGGATGGAAGAGAATTATTTTAAGAGAAATTCTTATAAAAAGATACTATCATCTTTCATTCACAGGATAGATTTTTCTAAACCACAGAATAATTTATCATTTTTCAAAGAAAGAAAAAACTTTTTTAACTTATTAGATATTATCTATGATGACCAAGAGTTTAGAAGCTATGAACATCTCAATAGTGGGAAGCATAACTTTAACTATTCAGGGCGACATGCAGTAGGTGGAAACTCCCTTGTGTGGTTCGGTAACGCCATAAGAAAAGTTCCCAATGACTTTCGTACCAAGAGTACTTATGGATTTGGCGTAGATTGGCCATGCACTTACAATGACCTTGTGGAGTATTATTACCAAGCAGAAAAAGAAATTGGTGTCTCTGGACCACCAATGGATGCATTTACACCATATCGAAATGAACCCTTTCCCTACCCTCCATTTCACCTTCCTCCTAGTGCAATCGAACTCAATCGCCTTTTTAAAGGCACCGGATTCAAAATTACCCCTTCCCACAAAGCTAGGCTCCCTGTTGATACCGATACAAGAGCTGCCTGCTGTGGTGCGGGGACGTGCAAGTTGTTTTGCCCTACAGACGCTAGGTACAATTGTCTCACTACCCATCTTGAAACTATACGCACCTCTCAACAAGCAGTCATCCTGGATCAAGTCACTATTTCACGTCTTATACAGGACGGTGACAGGATAACCGAGGCCGTCGCCTTTGATAGAAAGGGAAACGAGATTAGAATACAGGCAGAGATTTTTATTCTTGCTGCCAATGCTATAGAAAATGCCCGCATTCTTCTTCTCTCACAATTCCATTACCTTGATACTGGATTTAAAAGTCGCTCCAAGGCTATTGGGAAATACCTCACAGATCAAGTAGGTCTATGGATTACTATTAAACTTCCATTCAACCTCTACCCAGGATACGAAAAGACTCTCCAATCTACTCATTCTCTCTCCTACTACGACGGTCCTTTCAGAGAACAGCATTCCGGTATCATTGTCGAACTATTTCTTGGAAAACCCCTTGACATTCAGGAGATACAAAAATCAATTACAACTCAGATTAAACAGGAAAATTTTGGAAACGAGTTAAGAAAAAATATTTTTCTTAACTCTCTAGGGACGTTTAGATTGTCCTTGGAAATGGAGATGTCACCTGAAGAAAGGAACTGCGTTACCTTGAACCATTATCGAAAAAATAAACTTGGTGATCCAATAGCTGAGTTTCATTTCTCAATTTGGGATCAAGAATATTTAAAACGCTCAAGAAAATTCTATCTTGAACTATTTGAAAAAATAGTTGAGGGTGCAGGAGGTTACTTAGGACCTGTTATCTCAAGAAATAGCTTTGACCATATGCTAGGAACGTGTCGTATGGGAGTTGACCCGGGTGAGAGCGTAGTTGATGAAAATCTCAAATCACACGAACACAAAAACCTCTATGTCGTGGGAGGAAGTGCATTTCCTACCGCAGGAATCAATAACCCTACCCTGACTATAGTAGCCCTTGCTCTTCGATGTGGGGAGTATCTAAGAAAAAATCTAAAGCTATAAACAACACTTTACACCACTACTGACAGCATAATCCCCTCTTCTTTAACATTACAAAGTAAACAAAAAAGCATTTATACGCTTACTTTACTGGTAATCATTACCCAAAGCACTCTCAGAAGAAAAAGTACTTAGCGAATTGAAGAGGTTACCACGTGCGTCTTGGTTTTCATGTCTCCATTGCGCAAGGATTCTCCAGGGTTATAGAGAAAGCCCACAAGACCACGTGCGACACCATTCAGCTCTTCTCGCGTAACCCCCGAGGGTGGAATCACCGTGAACTCAACGATAATGAGGTAGCAGAATTCAAAATCAAACTCTCCTCCTCCCGTATCTCCCCCTGCTTCCTCCACCTTCCCTATCTCCCTAACTTCGCCGCCGCTGATGAAGCGTTGTATGGCAAGTCCGTTAATTCGCTTTGTGAAGACTTAAGGAGAGCAGAAATGTTAGGGATTCCTTTTCTCATTGTCCATGTGGGAAGCAGAGTAAAATTGAGCGAAACAGAAGCGATTGCAAAAGTAATCAGGGCAATAAATGAGTCTCTTCAGAGAGTATCCAATCAGGTAATGATCCTTCTGGAAAATACTGCCGGACAAGGTACGGTACTTGGCTCGCGCTTTTCCCAACTCAAAGACATACTTTCTGGGATAGACACACAAGAAAGGATAGGTATATGCCTTGATACCGCACATGCCTTTCAAGCCGGCTATGACCTCTCCACTCGAAAAGGATTAGATGAAACCCTGCAAGAATGTGAAAGGCTGATTGGATTAAAAAAACTGCACCTACTCCACCTCAACGATTCCAAGGTACCCTTAGGCTCCCACTCCGATAGACACTGGCACATTGGCAAAGGATATATAGGATTAAAAGGTTTCGGTAATATCATAAATCATCCACTGCTCACCCACCTTCCAGGTATTATGGAAACTCCTCGAAAAAGTGTGAAAGATGATATAAGAAATATGAGGGTAATGAGAAGTTTGATGAAAAGCTAGGGGACTGGGAGCAGGGGATAGGGTTCAGGGATAAAACAGTTTACGAAACAGTTTACAGTTGACAGTGTACAGTAAAAACAAACCAAAGATATCTGAAATTTCCCCTCACCCCCTTCCTCTCCCCATTGAGGCTGTGTCGTAATAGGAAAAAAGTTATTCCGAACCCTTCGTTTTTGATCAGGGTAAACTCCGTGAGGAATCTTTATGCTCAAGATTTCTCGGATCCCCTCGAAATAACAAAAACACAAATTGTGATACTGTTTCATTGGGCAGAAGGGAAGGGTGAGGGGGCAGAAATTGTGAGAAGAAAATTCTCAGATGTGAACATGTAAGAAGGTAAAATACTTTGAGAAAGACGCACAAAGGGTTACTGATAATTCTTCTGGCTGGTCTGGGAATAAGGATATGTGTTTCCTGCTATGATTCTTTATACCAGGTATTTTTCGCAGATGATGCCTTTTACTATTTTAAGATTGCCAAAAATATCTCTGCGGGGCTTGGCATAACCTACGATGGCATTCAGCCCACCAATGGTTTCCAGCCTCTCTTTTTATTCCTTATAACACCTCTCTTTTCCATCACAGGAAAAAGCATCACGCTTCCCCTCCATCTTGTGGCGCTTCTTCAGAGCCTGATAAGTATCGGCATTGGAATCTTCTTATACAAAATTTCTAGAGCTATAGTAGATGAATGGTATTCCCTTTTCATCGTTGCCATCTGGATGTTAAGTCCTATTGTAGTAGATAAGGAACTCAATGGAATGGAAACGGGTCTCAACCTATTCCTCATCGTTGCTACAGTTTATTATTATTCTTCCCTATGTGAATACCACCTCTCACCACTACGATTCTCAAAACTATCCACACTGGGATTACTTCTTGGGCTTGTTGTCTTATCAAGACTTGACGGATTAATTCTTGTAGGAGTTATCGCAATTCATCTCAGCTACTCCATTGTAAGGAAAGGCAAGGGAGTTGAAGATTTCAAAAGGTTAGCAATCTCCGTGGTATGCGTAATCGGAGTGGTTTTTCTCCTTGTAGTCCCGTGGTTAATCTTCAACTATCAGGTTGCAGGGTCAATCATCCCCACAAGCGGTCAGGCAGTTCGGTACATGTCACAAAACTATGGATTTGCCTTCTTCAATTTCAGATTTGGAACCACTCAGTCCTCAGACCTCCTTTATCATATTCCCATCAAGTTCTACCTGGAAAATGTCTTTTTCTCCTTCACCAAAATCCTTCTCCACCTCCCCTATACCTCTTACGTTACCAGAGTGTGCTATGATTTCTTGTTCACCCATGAGGGTACTTCACTCTTAGCCAAGGGAGTAGTGAGCACACTCGCATCGCTCGCATTGGCAAGCCTTTTCTTTCTTCTTTTAAAGTTTTTACCTCGCTCAAGTCGCATCTGGAAAATTCTCCTTGTCTATTCCATGCTTCTTATTGGGGCATACTCATGTTATGCATTTGGTCAATGGTTTTACCATCGATACTACTTTGTCATTGCCCTTATGGGAACCATCTGGGGGGGCTACCTTCTTTACTCTATTGATTTACGACTGCCAAGAAGTTTTTTCATACCCACCCTGTTCAAGGTACTTACACTCATCCTTTTTTTATCACTCTCCCTGCTCCAATGGAGACAGGTCGTTTCAGATCGTCATAAGAACCAGAACGTACTTCTCCACACCATGGTCAAGGTAGCAGAGCAAACAATCCCGCAGGGGTCAGTGATCGGTTGCTTTCAATCCGGTATTATAGGATACTACTCTGATCGTAAGGTAATCAATCTTGACGGGGTAGTTAATCTGGAAGCTCTGAGGGCAATAAAGGAAAATCGCATGGGAGAGTATGTGTCAAGAGAAGGGATCAGTTATATCATGGACTGGTCTTTTGTACTGGACACCCTCTTCTTTAGGCATTTGGGTAATTACCCTTCCATTAAAGCAATTACTCCTCTTCATAAAGGTTATTTCCTTATATATATAAAATAAGTTATGACGATTCGCTTCTTCAGAGAGATGAGTGATAAAAAATCGCTTTCAGCTCAAGTTTGCTCAGTTGAAAGTAACAAAGCACTCAAAATATGCGCAATATTGCTCATCACCGGAATAGTTCTCATCTATGGTTGGAAGACATTTTGGTTTTTGACCGATGATGCGTTCATAATCTTCCGCTACGCCAGCAACAGTATTGCAGGCTATGGATATACATGGAATCCACCGCCCTTTCGTCCTGTAGAAGGATATTCTAGTTTCTTATGGCTGGTTATATTGGATGGGGTGTGGCGATTGCTAAAAATTCCTCCACCTGCCTCAGCAAATTTTTTATCACTTCTATTTGCATATTCATCACTTGTAGTAGCTTCCGCAATGATACTACGAATGAAGCTGAATGACAACCTTGCACCCTATAGACTGAAACTTTTGGCTCTCGCTCTGTTAGGTACGGTTACCAATCGAACTTTTTTGGCCTGGACCAGCTCTGGACTTGAAACAGCCTTATTCAATTTTTTACTACTATTATGGCTCTTCATTCTCACTTTTACTCCTCACTCCTCATCGGGTTTTCTACTATCTCTTATCGCCAGTTTAACATATCTTGCGAGACCAGATGGAGTGCTGACCGTCGTGGCAACCTTTACTTACTTACTTTTTCATACAATCATGCACCATAAAAATAAACAACACATGAGTAAACGACTCGCTGCTTTTCACCGCTTCTCATTGCCCTTTTACATATTGCCTGGCGTAAGCACTATTATGGAGAGTGGTTACCAAACACATACTATGCAAAGAGCATTACCCCATGGCCTGAAATAGGTATACGCTACATGTTATCTTTTATCTGGGAATACTCACTATGGTTTTGGCTTTTATTATTAATAGTGCTCTTAAGTAAATCAATCGATGCTTCATTAATGAAAAGATTAAGATTCCTTGATAAAAGAAATTTTTTTCTCTCACACGTGCCAGAAATTCTTGGAATAGGAGTTATCACCACACAATTTGTATATTATACTTTTATCATCGGCGGAGACCACTTCGAATACCGAGTCTACAGCCACTTGGTATTACTTATTTTTGTAACCATTATTTGGGTCATCAATCGGCTGTCATGCAATAGCAAACTAACGTTAGTATACTTAACTTCCTTTATACTATGCTCATACCCCATCCCATGGACACACTACTGGGCATCAAGTAAATTAAAGACAAGGGCACAAACTCATAGTATGAAGGTACCGATTGCACAGTATTTCCCTACCCCTCTTAGGGAATATGTTTCTATATTTGATGGTATGCAAAAAACACTCATTTCCCATGCCGTTTGTAGACGGCATCAGGAACATAAAGTCTTTTTTGAATATCAAACATCACGTTTTCCATCTCGCACAATAGGGGGAAAAATACCCTTCGATGATTTTCCAGTAGCAGTTTTTAGCTGCGTTGGTATGCCTGGTTGGATTTTACCGAATATCGCGATTATTGATAATTTTGGACTTAACGATTATGTGATAGCCAGAAATCCCATTACAATAAAACAGATGCGCTACAGAAAAATGGCTCATGACAGACGATCTCCTAAAGGATACACTGATTGCTTTAAACCAAATATTTTCATAGAAAATGGTAAGATTAAGATACTTAATTTAAAAAGGAAACTTTCAGTTGATGATATCAAGAAGTGTGAGTGCAAAAAGTGGAATTGAAATACTTACCTTAATGAGCACCAAAAACATTAAGCACACAAAAGAGAAAAAGCAATAATTTCAAAATGGAATGATGAGTACCAGTTGCTTCTTCAAAACGACACCGATTCACAAAAAGATATCTAAAACCTATAAGATCGAGGGGGTTTCTCTCTCAAAGGAAATAAAACACAAAATCAAGAAGATTTTGAATCCTTTCGAATACCACAGAGATAAATCATAATGCATACATTCCAATGCTGAAAGGCATATATGCATTACTCATTATACTTGATAATGCACAAGGTATTACTGTAGGTAAGCTTGGTAAAATTCATTTCAGTCGCTGATACTACGCCTACGTGGGATTGGCACTCAATGGACTGGAAGCACGAATCACTCGTCACCCAAGAAAAGAAAAAACCTCCCACTGGCATATCGATTACTCCTTTCAAAGGGCAAAGGTAAAAGAAATCACCCACAGTAGTACCGAAAGAAAAGCAGAGTGCCCCATTGCCACTCAATGAGCGTACCACGTAATTCCTGCTCCCCATTTTGGTTGTAGTAATTGCAACTGCCAAAGCCACCTCTACTTCTGTAAAGATAGAAAGAGGCTCAACCGTATCATTAAGAGCACTGTTGACAAACGTGGTCTGGTTGCTCAAATAGTTTCTGTTGCTCATACTCAATCGCTGTTTACCCTCCGCGATCATAATGAACTCTGCATTTCTATAATTTCTAAAGCGTATGTTATTTTCTGATGCTCGCGGAACGGTGTGAGCAACCAGCAAATTATACATTGCATTGCCTAGGGTAATATGCTATGTAGACCTCTGCAATTACTGGATAAAAAGATACAACCATTTTCTAGAGCTAAAGGCATATGAAAAAGTGGCACAAGATCTCCCTCATCCTACTCGCAGTGCTTATTCTTATGGTAATGGGCAGCGCCATTCTGGTTAAGCAGTACCTCGGACCTGAAACCATCAGAAGCGTGGTTGTACCTGCTTTAGAAGAAGTTATAAAATATGAAATAGTCTTCAGCAGCATAGAGGTAGGCCTCGGAGGAACCATTACCTTAAAAGAGGTTACCTTCCGTGATCCCACCGATCCTCAGCACACCGTGCCCCTCAAGAGCCAGGGATTGGTACTCCACGCTCACATCCTCCCCCTTCTCCTAAAAAAGATTATTATAGAAAAAATTACTCTCTCCCAGCCTCTCCTCACCCTAACCAGAGATGCCCAGGGAAACTACAACCTTATCAAGACTAAAAACGCCCCTGAACCAGCAGAGCCAGAGGTGAGAGAAACGAAAAAAGCAAAAAGGGACGCACTAGAAACCTCCCTATCTCTCCCCATAACCTCTCTCACCATTGATCAAGGAACACTTACCTTCACGGATTACTACAAAAACCCCGCTGCACCCTTTGAGCTCACTATAGAAGATATCAACCTCCGTGCCTCAAATATCTCTGCCGTTTCTCCCTTCCCGGTAAATCTTAGCGCAGAAATTGTGTCAAATCCTTCCGCATTCCTTAAGTGCAAAGCGCTCATAAACCCACTACGCAGGGAGGTGGAATCAAAAGTTGAGCTCACCCCTCTGGAGATAACCCGCTTCTCTCCCTATCTCCCACCCCTTCCCCTCACCCTGGTAAAAGGTTCCTGTGCCCTCGACCTCACCGTAACGGTTAACAAGTCCTTAGACCTCTCCTCTCAAGGTGTCCTATCCCTTGAGGACATAACTTTTTCGCCTGCAGGTGCGCCAGAGGAGGGATCACCCGGCACCTTAATCGAAGGCCTAAGTAATATCACTATTAACCTGGACCATCGCCTTTCCTATACACCTGCTGAAGATACCCTCACCCTTGAGAAACTTGATGCGACTCTCCAGAAGGTCAAGTTCTCACTGAAGGGAAAGGTAGCGCAGTGTAAAACCAATCCTCTCATCGATGTAACTCTTGACGCAGATAAGCTCTCCCTTCGCGATCTCTCCGACTCCATCCCGCCTGACCTATTGCCTGAGGTGAAAGACCTTCTCTCCTCCGGAACCACCGAAGCGCATCTCTCCATTAAAGGCGAACTCAAGAAGCCGCGAGCGTGGGAAACAAATGGGTCAGTCACCATCGACCAGTGGAGACTACAACCGTCGCAACTACCTTCCTGTAGTGCCCAGACCGAAGGAAAAATCTCATTCAGCGGCCAGCGGATACACATTGACCAGCTTAAAACCACTTTTAAAAACTCCCTCCTCACGGTTAAGGGGAACATAGATAATTACCTCAAAGGACCTCTCACTGCCGAGCTTCAGTGCACCTCACCTTCTCTCACCCTTGATGAGATTATTTCCTGTATCCAAGAACACAAAGGTACCCCCGTGACCAGAGAGGAAGCAGAAAAGGGAAAAGAGGAACGTGGGGAAATTGGTCCCTTCACTCTTAAAGATGCCAAAGTTAACGCGGCTATTTCACTTGAGAGCATCAAGTATAAAAACATGCACCTCTCTAATGTAAAAGCCACCTGTCGCCTTAAGGATAATGTGCTCACGCTAGAGCCGCTCACCGGGAAACTCAACGAGGGATCGTTCAACCTTAAAGGACGCATCGACCTGGGAGTGAAAGGCCTGGAGTACTCGCTTCAACTCAGCGGAAATAATCTGCAACTTAATCCCCTCATGACTTCTCTTGCACCTACGCTCAAAGAAACTATTGAGGGAACCGCACATCTCACCACTGAACTGAGGGGTAGCGGCAGCACCTCCGATACCTTAAAGAAACATCTTGAGGGGGAAGGGAAAATCACTATTGAGAGGGGAAAGGTAACAGGGTTCAGACCCCTTCAAACCATCTCTTCATTCATTAAGACAGAAAAACTAGACACCCTCACCTTTGATCACGCAGAGCAAACCTTCCAGATCCACGATGGTGTGATAGGAACTGAGGGCAGTCTTACAGGGAACGATATAGAGTTCTATCCTAAGGGAACGATCAGCCTCGATTCACAGCTCGATCTCTCCTTAGATATAAAGCTATCTCCCGCGTTCTCCGCCCAGATAGCCAATGAGGTCTTAACCAAATATTTTCATGACCAGCGGGGATGGACAGTAGTTACCTTTACTCTCAAAGGTCCCTACAATGAATTAGCAGTTATCCCTGCACCCGCCACCATTAAAAAAATCTCTGAGATGCTCATCGACATCATCCTCAAAAAGGAGGATGTCGATAGCAGTACCAGAGAGGAAAAAAAGAAGGCACTCGAAGACCTGATGAAGGAGTTGATAAAGAAATCCAAAGAGAATAAAGAGAAAAAAGTACCCTGAGAGGTACGTTTACTACCTCGTGTTTCGAAAGGTACCTTTACTCTATGTTCATCTTTCTCTCATCACTCTTTTTTAGTCACCCCATAAGCATATTCACCCACCACCACCTGTAAGCTCTCAGAAGGGAGAATCGCCATCAAACTAAAAGCACACACCCTCGCTTCACTTGGTTGCAGTGCGGTTATCTACCTTATCTTCAAATCCTTCTCCTGTGCACTTGCCTCCTTTCTGGTGGGTGTCTTGCTCGATATTGATCACCTGTTTGAATATTTTACCCACACCGGCGTGAATATAAATATAAAAAGATTCTTCCACTATAGCTACCAGACAAAGTACAAACGACTCTACCTATTCTTCCACGCCTATGAGTACCTCATGTTCATTGCCCTCATTACCATTATTGCAGGATACCATCCCCTCCTCATTGCCATCGGCATTGGCATGATGCAGCACCTCCTCCTCGACCAGATGTATAATCAGGCAAGGCCTATGGCGTACTTTATTTCCTACCGGATTAAAAATGGATTTAGCACACAGAGTTTCTTTAAGGATGGTGTTCTTTCAAGGTTACCTAAGGATGAGGCACTATTCTAAAGCTTTGAAGCGCTTGTTCAGTGAGAGGACCCACCCGTATCAACTGCGTGAGAGCCGTTCCCTCTTCCCGGTACGCTACCTCCACCGGGGGGTTCTCCCGTGCCTTGCTGTAACGCACCGTGAGGGAAGCAGCCGTCTCTACAATATCCTGAGTTGCAGGACCTCTCAAAAGACTCAGAGGTCCCGGGTGGTTTGATAACTCCAGCACAATATCCCCCTTGCGAACCAACTGAGCTATCTTCCGGTTTTCATCATGCCTCCTTCCTACGATTAAAAAGGTACCCCCTGGAAATACAAAATGTCTTCCCAGTGTTATTAAACGCACCTCCTCAACCGTTACCTGAGAATGATTACTACACAACCACCTTATCCTAAGAGAGAACTGAGGATCAGTTAACAGGCATCCTCCGGCCGGTGTGGGGTACTCTTTAATCCCCCACTCTTGAGCCAGCTGCATCTGAGACTTCCTTCCCCTTCCCGCAAAGTCAAAAAGTCTCCCTCTATCCACCCACCCCTGCTCCTCAGGAATCGTAGGTTTTAAGTGCTTCGCACTCAATGGTCTCAGTAAGATCCCCTCCGCGTGAGACTCTCTCTCAACTACTCGCAAGCTATCACGCCTCTGTGACATGGGTCTTTGACCCAACACCTCGCCAGTAATAATAAAGGAAGCCCCTTCTTCTTTAAGATACTCTCTGGCTTTTGACACCATAAAAATTTTACAATCCAGGCAGGGATTAAAATTTTTCCCGTACCCGTGCGGTGGGTTTTTCACCAGAGCTAAATAGTCACTGCTCACGTCCACTATGCTGAGCGGAATGCCATAGCGGTGAGCGATAGAACGTTCCACCTCTCTCTCCCTCCCCTTCTGCTCATAGCCAAAAAAGGGGGTTATAAACTGGAGCGCTTTCACCTCTATCCCCTGGCTCATGATACTACGACAGGCCAAGATGCTATCAAGACCACCAGAGTAGAGTGCTAAGGCTTTTATGCTGCCCATAATTTTAATTCATTGAGTTCTTACACAGTTACTGAGGGTACACTGATGGAAAAGAAAGGTGGGACAAAGGTACTCTTTGCAATTAGTGAACGGTTAACTCAAAGGCATCCTTGATCAACTCTACTCGTTCTTGGTGAGTATAAAGATACACCGCGACCACATCAAAACGAGCCTTCAGGTGGTGAACCTTATACCTGGTGATGAATTCGAGAGCCACCTTAGAGAGTTGATGTTGCTTCCTCTTGTGCACGCTCTCTTGAGGAACCCCAAATTCTTCTGACTCCCTCGTCTTGACCTCCACAAAGGAAAGCACATCCCTATCTTTTGCAATAATGTCCACTTCACCAAACATACAGCGATAGTTCTTGTGTAAAATTTTATATCCACACACCTTCTCTAAGTATGCCACCGCAATTGCCTCTCCCCGTGCCCCCAGCGTCTTTCTCTCATCACTCATCTCACCCCTCCACACGCAGTGCGTGCGTTTCCTAAGTGACTCCCCTGAATGTTTTGCGATGGAGCGGGCAACAACCATACTTTCTGAGTGCCTCAAGATGCTCCTTGGTTCCGTACCCTTTATTGTGCGCAAAGTTATACCATGGATACTGAAGGTGATACTCATCCATAATCCTATCACGGGTAACCTTGGCCACCACCGAAGCCGCAGCGATGAGCATGCTGAGACCATCTCCCTGTTTCAGAATCATCTGTGGAATATCAACTGCAAGAGGGAAAATCCCATCAACCAAGACATACTCCACGGCACAGGTGAGAGTACTCACCGCCAAGGCCATTGCTTTTAAACTTGCCTTGAGGATGTTCGTTTCATCAATCTCTTCTTGATTGACTCTTCCCATCCCCACGGAAAGCGCCCTTTTTACTATCTCATCGTATAATTGTTCTCTTTTACGTGGGGTTAGTTTTTTGGAATCAGCAAGACCAGTAATTTCACAATAGGGAGGGAGTACTACTGCAGTGGCGAGCACTGGACCCGCGAGCGGGCCTCTCCCCACTTCATCGACACCAGCAAGACAACGATATCCCTTTTCGTAGAGTGCCCATTCTGGGAGGAATACACTTTTAAAACCGTGAGGGTACTGTCTATCCATAGAACCCAAGGGCGGTGGCGAAAAGAACCCTCATTCCACAAGCTCTTTATCTTCTCTGATTCGTGCGGCCTTCCCCTTGAGGTCTCTCAAGTAATAGAGCCGAGACCGTCGAATCCTACCTTTCTGCACCACCTCAACCTTGTCAACAACCGGGGAGTGGAAAGGAAAGATTCTCTCTACCCCAACCCCATAGGAAACTTTTCTGACGGTAAAACTTGCTCTATTGCCGCCTTTTCTCTTTCGAATCACTACACCCTCAAACACCTGGATCCTCTCCTTTTCAGCCTCTTTCACTCGCACGTGGACCTTCACCGTATCACCTGGTCGGAATGGGGGTAAATCCTTTCTCATCTGTTCCTTTTCAAGTTCCTCAATGACATTCATCTGCGTCTCTCCTTACTCAAGTATCCTACATTACTACCACGCCATCCCTCCACGCGAGGGGAGGGATGCACACTCAAAATTAATGTTCAAGTTCCTCAAGGAACTTTACCTCTTCTTTAGCAAGAGAGGCCTTAGAGAGTAAATCAGGCCGTCTCTCCTTGGTTCGCTTGAGCGCCTGGTGACGTCTCCACCGTTCAATCTCTGCATGATTACCAGACAACAATACCTCTGGTACCTCCATGTCTCTAAACACTCTGGGACGAGTGTAGTGAGGCGCTTCTAAGAGTGGGTAGGTAAAAGATTCATCTTCCACCGAGGTCGCATCTCCCACCACCCCGGGGATCAGACGAGCAACCGCATCAATCACCACCATCGACGCCAACTCACCACCAGTCAATATATAATCACCAATAGAAAGCTCTTCATCAACAAAAGCTCTCACCCTCTCATCCACCCCTTCGTACCGGCCACAGACCATGATCAGAGAAGAGCATTGTGCAAGTCTCCCCGCATCAGCCTGTTCAAACCTTTTTCCCTGGGGTGTCATCAAAATCGCCCTCACCCCCGGCTGCGCAGATCTGACAGATTCGATGGCGGTAATAAGCGGTTCCGGTTTCATCACCATCCCTACCCCCCCACCATAGGGGAGGTCATCGGTAACCCGGTGTTTATCCTGACAGTACTCTCTTAAATTATGGAGCTCAATTATTACTAAACCCCTCTCCTGCGCCCGTTTCAAGATGCTGGCGTTAAAAGGGTCTCCAAACATCTCAGGAAATAGAGTGATGATGTGAAACGCGAGCATAATAAAAAAAGAATCATGGTAAAGTTCGAATAGCTATCATCCCATTACTGTCTCTACTACCTTACCCCCGTTCTCTCCAGTAAGGCTACGCTTATCTAATAAAGGTACTCAGTAGATTGATGGATCTCCCAGAAGAAAACAGAGAGAACTCATCAGGCATCCATTAATGATGAAACCCCCTCAGTTCTCATGGTAGAGAAACGCCATAGTAATTATTCAATAATTTCTAAAATGGTTCTCTTTCTCAGTTTAGTAGAGGCTGCACTCAAGAGAGTCCTCATTGCCCTCGCAGTTTTCCCCTGTTTACCGATAACCTTTCCCAGATCCTCTTTCGCCACCGACAATTCGACAACCGAAGTTTTTTCTCCCTCCACCTCCGTAACCTTCACCATCTCAGGTTGATCAACGAGTGCCTTCGCAATATACTCGATCAATTCTTTCATCTCCTTATCCTCCGCTCTAAGTGCATTAAACTTCTCGCCCTGGGAAATCACTCCATTTCCTGTGTACAACCTTACCCCATCGCTGGTGGATTATGTCTCCGAAGGGTTTTTAGATAACACCACCCCTTTCTTAAGCAACTGTTTCACTGTTTCGGTGGGTTGAGCTCCTCTCTTGATCCACTCTACAATTCTCTCCTTCTTTAGTTCAAGGTGCGGGGGAGTTTTTCGAGGATCATACGTCCCCACCCTTTCGATGAATCGACCATTTCGGGGGGAGGCAGAATCGGCCACGACGACCCTGTAAAACGGTTTCTTGTTGGTGCCAAAACGAGCTAATCTAATCTTAACAGCCATTTTCTCTTCACCTCACAAATAATTCGACACTATTGGTTAAATAAAAACCTGCCTATATCCTTCATTCTCCTGCCACTAAAAGACTTCAGTACCTTACGGGTCTGCATATACTGTTTAAGTAAGGTATTTACCTCCTGCACACTGGTACCACTCCCCCTTGCAATCCTTTTGCGGCGGCTTCCATCCAAAACAGTAGGGCGCGCCCTCTCCTGCGTGGTCATGGAGTTCAGTATTGCCTCCATCCTGAGCAACTTTCTCTCATCAACCTGAATTGAGTTAAGCACCTTAGTGTTGACACCGGGAATCATACCCACCACATCCTGCAATGGACCCATCTTTTTCATCTGCTGGAATACGCTCCTAAAGTCCTCCAGGGTAAACCCCTCTTTTTTTATCTTCTTCTCTAGGGCGAGGGCATCCTCTGTGTTGATAGCTGCTTCAGCCTTCTCAATGAAGGAGAGTACATCACCCATTCCCAGGATGCGGGAAGCCATCCTTTCCGGATAAAACACCTCTAGGGCATCCAATTTCTCCCCCACCCCCACGAACTTGATGGGTTTCTGGGTAACAGCTCTGATAGAGAGTGCTGCTCCCCCTCGAGCATCACCATCCAGCTTGGTAAGAATAACCCCGTCAATAGCCAACGCCTCATTAAACCGGGCCGCCACATTAACCGCTTCTTGTCCGGTCATCGCATCAGCAACCAGGAGAATCTCCTGCGGGTTGATCTCCCCCTTAATTTTCCTGAGCTCATCCATCAACGCTTCATCGATGTGCCATCTCCCCGCAGTATCGATTAAGAGCATATCAAAGCCCTTCATGCGGGAGAAGTTAAGTGCACCTTTGCAAATTTCAACCGGATTCTGGGCAGGATCAGCATCATAAGCCACAACGCCTAGCTGCTCACCGAGCGTCTTTAGCTGCTCGATGGCCGCGGGGCGATAGACATCAGCAGGAACTAAAAGAGGGGTAAAGTGTTTATCCATCAGTAATCGCGCTAATTTGCCAATAGTGGTTGTTTTACCTGAACCCTGCAATCCCACTACCATAATGGCGTGGGGACCTTTCCCGGAAAAATGGAGATCACTTTCGCTTTCACCCATGAGGGAAATAAGCTCATCCCTCACCACCTTAATAAACTGTTGAGCGGGGGTAAGGCTTTTTAAAACTTCTTGGCCCAAGGCTTTTTGTCTGACGCCCTCAATGAACCCCTTGACCACCTTGAAATTCACATCGGCTTCAAGAAGGGTAATCCGGACTTCCTTGAGCGCATCCTGAATATTCTGCTCACTGAGCTTACCATGACCCCTCAAGCGTTTGAAGGTATGATTTAACTTATCGGTAAGGTTTTCAAACATGGTTTTTACTTTTTTTAGTTAAAATCTAGTGTAATTTGTTGATTAAAGTTTATTTTTTATAGTTTGTCAAGCCTTATTTTTGCTTTATATTTCAATACATTGTTTACCTTGCTCCCCGTTCAACCATCTATTTCTTAAAAAGCCTCTCCCACTCTTCCCTCGCCTTCTTCACCCTGTCGTCAGTCCTCTGCGGTACAACCCTCTCACTAAAGATAAAAAAGTCACAAAAATTACCTCTTTCGCGATCATCTATCCCTTCACTCAGAGGTTCCCTGCAGTAGTCGGAAAAAACATCATATAGTGCACAATTAAGACAACACTTCAAATCACGATGACAATGAGGGCAGAGTGCATCTCTTCCAAAGAAGCCTCTTATATCTAGCTCATTTCCACAGAAATAGCATGTCTTCACTAAAATACTCTCCTCATCTAATCTAAAATGTGTAACGGTGAGAAAATAAGATGAGGAATCTACCTGCTCTTTTTCTTAATTTTTCTTAGCTTAGGAACCAGTTTCAAAATATCTCTTCTGTCTCTATGATAGTCCCTGATTCCTCTCTTAACCTCACTGCTTCTCTTGCCTCGTTTCATAACTGCACTGTCCTTTGTCATGAATAATAGAGGTTATGCGTTGTAATCCGGATAGTGGTTTATTTAATAAAATCCTATAGTTATATAACACATCCCTCGCCTGATTTGAAGTTTTTATGGGAATATGTTCTTAATAAGTAGTGGGGTTATTGAGAGAAAAATTTTTATGAAGATTAGCGTGATGACGATGACACTAGGAGAAGCAGAAAAAATTATCTTATAGTGCTTAGAAGAGCTCAGCATACTGATCGAAAAGCCTTATGAGCAGTATGCGCTCGTTGATAGATTATTTACCATGAGAGACAAGCTCGAACTATTGCATCAGCAAAATTATTGTAGAGAGAGGTGATGAGCTATGGCAATTACCATAAGAAATATACCGTTTTATTCTGTCTGCGAATTATCCCAGATGATTAAGGTTACCACGGTGACCATTAGAAATTATCTCAAGCAGGGGAAGCTTAAAGGGCGAAAAATAAATGGTAGGTGGATAATATCAGAGGAAGATGCAAATAAACTATTAAGAACATTCTAACCCCTTAATTTTCTGGCGGGCGATGTGGAATTCTTTAACCGCCCCCACTTCAACCAATTACACTATCATACTCACCAACTCAACCTTTTATCTCTAGCTTACCCCCCACAGAGACATACTCCCCTACCTCACCTTCATACATACAGGTAAGCTCGAAATAATAGGTTCCCTCGGGCATTCCCTGCGGCGGGGTTACGGTAAGCACATAAGAGTTAGTTTCGTGAGGTGAGAGCTCAAAGGTACTATCTCCTGGCTCCATCCAGCGGGTGGGAGCGCTCAGCCCTCCTACCCGTACACGCGCGCGCTCAAATCCCTGGTTCTGAACAGTAACGGTAAACCGGGCAGAACCGTTTTTGGTAATCTGCTGGCTCGGAGGATCAATCCATAATCCAAGTGGTTTCGCGGTGACATCTCTCCCACTGCTAACCGGAGCCATCATGCTGATGATACCACCCACCATGAGGTTGGGACCGCAGATCTTATCCCTCTTAGTAGGCTCCCAGTTTCGAGTAAAAGAGTGGAAGACACCACCGTTGTTTTGATCAAAACACTTTTCCTCTATTACCTTTACTGCATCTATAAGCTTTTGCTGGAATCGTGAAAATCCAGTCAGCCGATATGCAACATTAAGTGCCAGTAAACAGGTCACCTGGGTATCGATGCATTTTGCATCTTGCACCGGGCGAAGGGTTTCTGTCAGGGTGGTGTAAAAACCACCATGATCTCTATCCCAGGCATGCTCCATAAGCAGGTCTGCGATCTGCTTAACCTTTTCTCCGAAACCAAGCGCATGAGTGCTAATCGGGTCTGTAATCGGCGCTGGTCCACGATATGAGTAGACAGAAGGGTATGGTCTGCCCGTGAAGGCATGACTCCCCTTACGTGGTCCCCATAGAGAAGGTCCCATATTGTGGTAGTGAAAATACAAGGTGAGCGCGAGCAAGGCGAGGTGGGACACCTCTTTTTCCTTTACTGCAGGCTTCCAGTCTTTGGTAAAGGTAGTAAAGAAACCTCCGTGTACCTTGTCCTCAGCCTTTGCGAGGAGGAGCTCCCCGAATTCTTCAGCCCGCTTTTTATGATATGCTGCCTTTGCTCCCAGGGGGGAATCCATCCCATCTTTCCATGACCCATTCAGGTGCTGAAGCATGGTACACTGGGTAGCAAGGTCCTTGGTATCAACCGCACTACTCCAGTCCTCATGGTAGAGAGAGAAAAATCCACCGTGTTTTTTATCCCAGGCGTTATCAAGTGCGATGTCAAGAAAATCGAGTGCCCTACGCAGGTAGTCATCATTTTTACTTACCTCATAGAGGTGCATAAGCACACCAAAAAGTTCTCCAGCCTCGCCAAGACTTTTTTCCCTCTTGATAATACGCCAGTCTTTATCAGCGGCGAGAAAATACCCGCCTCTGCGGGTATCCTCAAACCGGTTGATGACCTCACCCACTACCTTTTCAGCATCGGTGATAGTTTCAGGATCATGGGTGATCATCGCACCAATCACGTGAGTGCGGGCAGCCATAAATTGATCCCCAGCACGCTTTTCATCATCAACTATCTGTGACCAATCCTCTGATACGGCATGAAATAAGCCACCCTTCTCCCTGTCTTCAAAGTATGCTTGAAACATAGGATGCCCTCCCTCTCATGGTGAAGGTTATCGTGAAAACATTTCTATCAATTCTTTCTTCCGCTTTACAGTGGGGAGAGTATAGGGACACCTTTCCTCACATTGACCGCACTCTTCGCACGCCTGGAGCCAGATTAATAAACTCTTCCCCATCTCCTTTTTCTCATCCGGCAGTTCATCATAGCTGCACCCCTTCACTATTTGCCAAAAGACATGAATCATATCAGGAATGTGAATATCATTGGGGCAGGGCATACAGTAGCTGCAACGCCGACAAAACTCTTTCCCTAAAGATGCCACTTCCTCCTTAAAATCTTTAAGCTCCTCCACGGTCAATGCCTTTTCACTCTCCGCACATTTAAGATTCTCCTTAAGTTCATCGAGATTCGAAACACCATTTAAGATCACATCAACGCCAAAAGAGTTAAAGAAGTTAAAAGATTTCTCAATAGTCCTTATCGCCCCTCCCGCGAGCGGTTTCATCACTATGGTTCCAATATCATGAAGCCTTGATAAGGGAATCAATTCTTTCTCTGGCTCCCGCTCAATCACATTAAAGGGAAACATCACCGTATCAAACTCACCAGTTTTAATCAGCTCCATGAGCACACTCACGTGGTGACTGGTTACTCCAATAAAACCAATCATACCTTCATCCTTTGCTTTTTTGAAACCTTCCAGCGCACCTCCTTTTCCCATGACTGTGGAAACCTCATGAGGGTAGAGGGCGTGTACCTGATAGAGATCAATCTTCTCTGTGTGCAACTGCCTGAGGCTCTCCTCAAGGTCTGCAAGCACATCATCACGTGTCCTCTTATAAGATTTACTCGCAATGACACACTCTCCTCTTCGCGTCTTTAACACATTGCCAATGTTGATCTCTGAATCCATATATACCCTTGAGGTATCAATGAAGTTTATACCGTAATCGAGTGCCCCGTGAATAACTTCTTCTATCACCTCCTCCGTGTTTCCTCCCATAACCGTGGAGAGAGGAATACCTCCCAACCCCCACCTGGTAACTTGAAGACCCGTTCTCCCCAATCTTACTTTCTTCATACTACGCTCCCCTTGCGATGTGATGATGTCACATTTTCAATCTTATACCTGAAGCACTTGCCTGCGTGGGCGCTTCAAAAGCGCTGGTGTCCATGTTACTAATGGGTTACTACTTAGCTACTTACCTTTAAGCACGCTGCCCAGCTTCCTCCCGGCCTCTTCCGCACGCTTCATCACCTCCGGCATATCGGCAACATCATTCATTCCCACCACCTCAGCTATGGTAGCCACCAGGTTGAGACGGTGGCTATCACCCACACAGATCTTCAAGGTCTCCAGTGCCCGCTCATGTCCTGCCCCTGCGACGGTGGTGACTACAATACCAGGTTTTCCCGCAAGAGGTCGCTGCCCTAAGAAAGGCATATCAGGATTATACACGGGTCCAATACCTCGATAGTAGAGCGCCAGACTCCTATCAAGTAAACACTTAACCGCACCTGCCACATCCATAAAATAGGTGGGAGCACCGAGGATGACGGCATCCGCAGCGAGCAACTTCTCATAGAGCTCCTGCATGTCGTCTTTTATAGGACACTTCCCCTCGTTCATCATACACTCTGAACATCCTGTGCAGGGCTTTACCTCACACTTCCCCAGTTCTACCACTTCATACTCACATCCGGATGCTTCGGCAATCTTTCTCACCAGCTTATTGGTATTACTCTCATCCCTTAAACTTCCACAAATAGCCAAGATTTTCATAGCACTCCTCCTCTCAGTTGTAATTTCCCTGAAACTATAGTAATGTTTTTTAGTCAATCGGCTATTGGACACCGATACAGGTTTCACCCCAACACTTAGGATAAATATAACAAATAAAACTTATATTATCAAAGTTTTTAGGCAAAAACCCACCGGGATTTGATTTGATTTCTTGATACGATGTAGCCCATCTTGAAAAAAGGAGCACACCATGGATGTTCTTGAAGTTATCAAATCGAGGAGAAGCGCAAGGGCATTTGAAAAGAAAGTACCCCCGAAAGAAGTCATTAGAGAGTGCCTTGAAGCAGCCACCTGGGCACCCAGCGCTACCAATCAGCAGCCGTGGGAATTCATTGTACTCACCGGGAAGGAATTAGAAAAGGTTGGCGATATCATTGAGGAAAACTTTGCCCAGCGGATGCAGGAGAGAGATCCCTATAGCGATGTGCCGGAACTCTTAAAGGAACGCCAGCAGGAAATTTTTAGTACTCTGCTACAGATTGCAGCGGAGGAAGGTATGGATCCCAATGAAATATTTGAAAAGAGTTTACGTTTTTTTAACGCTCCCGTGGGTATATACTTTGTTACCTACAGAAGCAATGATCCCCAATATCTTTTAAGTACTGCTGCGGCGCTGGAGAATTTCCTGATAGCCGCCCAGGCAAAGGGACTCGGCACCTGCTGGCTTACCGTTACGGTGATAGGTGAGAAAGATATTAAAAAGCACCTAGGGGTTGCCGAAGATAAGGAGCTCTTGGGTGGGGTGGCAGTGGGATATCCTGTTAACGATTCTCTTTTTAACACGTTTACCAGGACCCGCGTGCCGGTAGATAATCTTACCACCTGGCGTGGCTTTTAAAGGGTATTCGAAGCATGGGGACAGCATTAAAGGAAAAAGGAGACCAAAGATCCCATAATGAATGTAGTTAACCCATTACCACAAACGCGAAAAGTTCTTTGTAGTTACCCTTGGGGAAAGGGGATCAGTATAACTAACTGATTGCCTCCTCTCGGCTCAGAGTACATCTCTGCAGCAATCGAAAAAGCTGGTATCGATACAGATAGTGTTGATAGGCGTTTCGAAACCAATCCATGGTAAGTACCCCAGTCTCTCGTGATCAGCGTCTCCTCTGAAGATTTCCTGATACTACAGCTTAAAAATTTAAAAATAGTTTAAAATTATTGCAATCTCTGTAAACTAAATCGTGCGGTTATACGTCCTATACTGTAGAAATCAAATAAAAAGGCTGTGACAAATTGCTAGGTAACGATACTCAACTTTCAGAGCTGGTAGAACAAGCAAGAACTGGAAACAAGCTTTCGCGGGAGCAACTGCTGCATCATCTTTATGGAGATATTTTCCGTATGGTGTACTACCGGATTCCTTCCCGGATGGATGCAGAAGATGTAACCCAGGAAATTTGCATGCAGATGATAAAGAGTTTACCCAGTTTAAAGGATTCAAGCCTGTTAAAACCCTGGTTGTTTCGCCTTGCGTTAAACCGGATCAAAGATTTTCATCGAAAGAAACGCATGCTCTCTTTTTTCGGTTCACCAGTAGAAATGGATGTCAATGTCCAAAGTAGCGCAGCGAGTGATGCTGATCCTGCAAAAAATATACTGCATAAAGAATTTCTTTTCCAGTTCCGGAAGTTTACCGAGAGCCTGTCGCGATGGGAACGGGAAGTATTTATACTGAGATTCTTGGATCAGCTGGAACTCAAGGAAATTGTTCAGATTCTGAAAAGAAATGAAAATACGGTTAAAACCCATTTATACCGGGCACTGAAAAAATTCAGGAGGAATGCTGAACTCTACGCCCTGCTTAGAGGAGAAGAATCATGAAAAACCAAGATAGGCATCTTAAAGAGGACCAAATGATTCGTGCGCTGGTGGATGAGCACGACCTGACCACTGCCGAGCGCACTCACCTTTTAGAATGTTCTCTCTGTCAGAAGGAAAAACAGGAGTGTGAACAGGCCCTCCACCGTCTGGGAGATCTGTCAAAAGAACAGGTACCTTCACCCCAAAGAAGATTCATACCGCTTGTGCAGGGAAGTCACAGTCTACTACGATGGCGGCCAGCCTTGGCTGCCGGAGTGGTAATAGTGCTGCTCATGATAGGAATCTGGTGGGCCTCGCTCTTTATGAAATTAAAAGAAAATGGGTCTATGCACACTACCTGGAATACTGAGACTGATCAACAGCTTTTAACAGAAGTTATGTTCAGAGAAGATGATGCTCTCTCAGATCGTTATCTTACTATTATAGGCAATTATAATGACGATGACTCTGATAATTATTATGATAGTGAGTTTTTGGAATTTGTTCTTCCTCTCTAGGAAGATCAAAGCACTGTGCAGGCCTGCACCTAAGTTTATAACTAATAGCCATAAGGAGGTACCAAATGAGAAAAGTAGTGTTGTATGTGCTGATTGGTGTTTCTGCACTGACCGGTGTCAGTATGGCAGGAGATCGTGGTAAACCTGGGGATGGAATAGATTTACCCCGAGGCAAATGGTGGAGAATGCCGGAAGTGGCAAATGAGCTGAAGATAAGCGCTGATGAGCAGAAGAAACTTGACGATCACTATTATAAGCACCGTAATCAGGTGATTGACCTCAAAAGCAATTTAGAAAAGGGACAGCTTGCATTGGAGCGGATTATCGAAAACGAAAATCTTGACGAATCGGCTTCTATGAATCAGTATCAGGAGGTGCTTAACGCTCAGAACAAGCTTTCCCTTGAACGTTATAATTTTCTCATTGAAGTGCGAAAATTATTGGGCTATGAACGGTTCGTGCAGCTCAAACCAAAATTCCACGAACTTCAAGAGGAGCGATCTCAAAAATATAATGGGGGAAAAGAGCCTAAAGGGAGAGGTGATAGACCATAGCACGTTGATTTTGTGAGACTCACCAAAGATATTTGAAATTTCCCCTTCCCCTTCCCCTTCCCCTCTCCCCTGGCCCCTGGCCCCTAGGCGGGCAGGCCCACTGGGGAGAGGGGGCATAATTTGTGAGAGATAATTATGAAGCTCATTTTTAACCGCACGATTTTATTTGCTATCATTGTAGTGTGTATAGTGGGTATCATACTAATTGTTTTTAAACAGTTGCTGAGCCATCCATCACCGTTTCAAACCGTTCCCGTTACGCGTGGGGACTTAAGGGTAACCATCAGTGCTACCGGTACCATTGAGCCTGAAGAGGTAATCGATGTGGGAGCACAGGTGGCGGGACGAATTGTAGTATTCGGGAAGGATAAGAACGGGAAAACCATCGACTACGGTTCTGAGGTTGAGGAAGGAACGGTGCTTGCTCAGATTGATGATGCCATATATGCAGCAGAGACGGCGCAGGAAAAAGCCCTCCTTGAGCAGGCAGGAGCTGGGGTGGTACGCGCAGAGGCTGATCTTAATCAGATGAAGGCCAAGCTGTACCAGGCAAAACGTGACTGGGACCGCGCCCAGCAACTGGGACCCTCGGATGCGCTTTCGCAAAGCGATTTTGATGCAGCTCAGTCAGCCTATGAAATTGCCAAGGCTAATGTCGACGTCGGCAAGGCTGCAATCGTGCAGGCAAAAAAAACCTTTGCGCAGGCCGAGGCTTCCCTGAAACGTGCTGAGCGTTTTCTCAGCTACTGTACTATCAGGTCCCCAGTCAAAGGAGTGATCATTGACCGCCGGGTCAATATTGGTCAGACTGTTGTCGCAAGCCTCAATGCACCGAGCCTTTTTCTGATCGCTCAAGATCTCAAGCGCATGCAGGTATGGGTTTCGGTAAACGAAGCGGATATCGGCAATATTTCTCCAGGACAACCTGCTACCTTCACGGTGGACGCCTATCCCGGTGTAGTATTTAAGGGTGAGGTCGGTAAGGTGAGACTGAATGCAACGATGACCCAGAACGTGGTCACCTACACGGTTGAGATTATCACCGACAACTCTGACGGCAAGCTTCTTCCCTATCTCACGGCCAATGTGCAGTTCGAATTGAGCAACCGTCGCAACGTTTTGTTGGTACCCAACAGCGCGTTACGATGGTTTCCCCAACCCGAACAGATGGCCAAGGAGTTCCGGGCAATGGTGGATGGCGTGGTACGTAGCAATGGCAATGGAAGTGAACACCAATCAAAGGCAGTTGCTGAACAGGCTGGTAACAAGAGCCGCCAAGGTCTCCTGTGGGTTCGAGACGGAAACTACGTGCGGCCGATCAACGTTAACGTCGGCTCGAGTGATGGTACTATGACGGAGATAGAGGGCAATGAGGTGAAAGAGGGATTGGAGGCTATTGTCGGTGAACAGCAGCATATGACTGATGAAAAGATTGTCAGCCCTTTTACGCCACAGACGATGAGAAGCAAATGACCATCAGAACGGTAATAAATGGGGTACCTGTCGAGCACACCGTAGCCAGGCAGCATCGCATGATGGAGTAAGCCATGCAGGTAATTGAACTGCGAAGCATTTACAAAACCTACCATCTAGGAGAAATGAGTATCCCGGTACTGAAGGGAGTATCGTTATCGGTGACGGGAAGAGAGTTTGTTGCACTCATGGGGGCCTCGGGTTCAGGTAAAAGCACCCTTATGAACATTCTTGGTTGCTTGGATCGTCCCACCTCAGGAGCGTACTGGCTAGAGGGGCAGGAGCTATCGAGTCTTTCTGCTGACCAACGGGCTCTGATGCGAAATTACAAGATCGGTTTTGTGTTCCAAAACTTTAACCTTTTGCCCCGTACTAGTGCTCTGGAGAACGTAATGCTCCCTCTTTCCTACACCGCGCAGAACCTTTCTGATCGTGAAGCCCAACGCAGGGCCACGAACTTGCTCGACCGCGTCGGACTTAACGAGCGATTTCATCACGAACCATCTCAGCTCTCTGGTGGGGAACAGCAGCGGGTGGCAATCGCACGGGCCCTGATTAACCAACCATCACTTCTGTTAGCCGATGAGCCCACAGGCAATCTGGACTCTACCACGAGCAAGGAAGTACTGCAGTTTTTCCAGCAGCTTAACCAGGAAGATGGTATCACCATTATCCTGGTGACGCACGATTCCGGCGTTGCCCAGCATGCCAGAAGAGTGATCAGAATCAGCGACGGCGTGATTGTGGATGGAGACTCGCCGAAGGGCGTACTACAGACGAACGGGTTTTCTGGCAACGCGGTACTTGCTGAAGGAGACTTGTCATGAAAGTTTACAAGACAGTGCGTACCGCCTTGCGCACACTTCGACGTAACCCACTTCGGGCAGCCTTAACTACTCTGGGCATTATTATTGGTGTGGCAGCAGTTATCGTGATGATGGAAATCGGTAAGGGCTCTTCCACCGCCATCAAGCGGACCATAGCCACCATGGGGGCGAATAACCTTTTGATTCATCCGGGCACCGCGGCCAGTGGCGGAGTGAGTTTCGGCGCAGGGAGCGTTATGACGCTTACGCCTCAGGATTGTGATGCCATCCTCCGGGAATGCCCGTCAGTCCGCAACGCCGCCCCCGAGGTACAGGCCCGCACCCAAGTGATCTACGGCAACCGCAATTGGGTCCCCATGTCTATCATCGGCACCACGCCGGCGTACCTGGAGGTTCGAGACTGGACCAATCTGGCCGGGGGCGAGATGTTCACAGATCGCGACGTTCGCAATGGCAGCAAGGTATGCGTGCTGGGGCAGACGCTTGTGCGGGAGCTCTTCAGCGGGGAGTCACCTCTTGGCAAGGAAATGCGGGTGCAGAATGTATCCTTTAAGGTGATCGGGGTGCTCAAAGGCAAAGGTGCCAATATGATGGGCAGGGATCAGGATGATATTCTCCTGGCACCATGGACTACTATCAAGTCCCGGGTAACCGGTTCGCCACTGACTGATGTCAATCAGAGCAGCGCTTCATCGGGCTCGAACACGCTGTCTGAAGTGAATACGCTCAACAAACTGTATCCCAATGCCCGGCTTAACCTTTACCCCCTGCCTTCGCCAACTCAGGCAGCCGACACCCCCTTGCCGGTACGCTTCACCAACATCGATCATATTCTAGTTTCCGCACGATCAACTGATGAGATTCCTCTGGCAATCCAACAGACAACCGAACTACTGAGGGAGCGCCACCGGATTCAACCGCAGGAGCCAGATGATTTTAACATCCGGGATATGACGGAAATGAGCAAGACCCTCTCTTCTACGAGCATGTTGATGACCAATCTTCTGTTGAGCGTGGCTTTAATTTCACTGATTGTGGGTGGGGTGGGGATCATGAACATCATGCTGGTCTCCGTGACCGAGCGAACACGGGAGATCGGTCTGCGGATGGCAGTGGGCGCGCAGGCGAGGGACATTCTGAGACAATTTCTGGTAGAAGCTTTGGTGCTGTGCATAACCGGCGGCATCATTGGAATTCTGGTGGGCTGCGGTGGCTCATACCTGGTGACACTTCTGTTGCAATGGCCGACGGAAACATCATTGGCTGCTATTTGTGCATCGGTCATCGTTTCCGGCAGCGTGGGCATTGTCTTTGGGTTCTATCCGGCATGGAAGGCTTCTAGACTGGATCCGATTGAAGCGCTGCACTATGAATAATCTTAATAGTTTTCTAAAGGAGTACCTTTTAAAGGTGTGGTCAAAACGGTATATCAAAGCTGCACTATTTTTTGTGATGCAGATACTACTACTGTGTGCGGTAGGCTGCGCTGTCGGGCCTTCCTTCAAACAACCTAACAAAGGTGTTCCTCCGGTGTGGGATGGGTTTAACACAGCGGTACCTTCACAAAAAAATACGGCGGTTTCGCGGCCGGTAGAGTTGGTCCAGTGGTGGAAGATTTTTAACGACGCGACGCTTACCACACTGGTGGAGAAGGCGCTTGATGCAAACCTTGATTTAAGAATGGCAGCAGCCAGGGTTCGTCAAGCCCGGGCGGCTCGCATCGTAGCAGTTACAGGTTTGTTGCCAAGTGGGGAGGCCTTAGGATCGTACCGTCGGTCCTACCAAGGGAAGTCAACCTCAGGTACTTCCGGAAAAAACAGTGTTACGTCTGGCAATGATGCGAGCGACTCAAGTGGTTACTCCAATAACTCCAGTACTTCAGATAACAACACCACTAACTCCGGTGTTTCAGGGAGTACCACCAGTGCCCAAACAACGGGTTCACTTTCCGTAAAACCCCATGAGCTTGATCTCTTTCAGGTAGGGATGGACGCGATCTGGGAGATTGATATTTTCGGTGGCGTGCGGCGCGGCGTTGAAGCAGCCCACGCAGATCTTCAAACCGCTATCGAAGATCTCCGTGATGTGATGGTGACCCTCATCGCTGAGGTTGGCACCACCTACATCAGCCTGCGGGGATATCAGCAGCAGATCGCCATCACCAGAAAGAACCTTGAAGCACAACAGCGTACTGCTGAAATCACCCGCAAGCGGTTTCGGGTAGGCTTCATAAGCGGTCTGGATGTAGCGAACGCGGAGACCCAAGCCTCCGCAACCCAGGCACAGATACCAGTATTGGAATCAGCCGCACGGCAGGCAATATACAGCCTCAGTGTGCTGCTTAACCTTGAACCAGCCGCTCTGGAGCAGAAGCTTTCTCAAGAGTCACCTCTTCCCAGCATCCCCCAAGAGGTACCAGTGGGACTACCTTCTGAGCTTCTTCGCCGCAGGCCCGATATCCGCCGCGCCGAAGCACAGATGCATGCTGCAACCGCCCGTATCGGCGTAGCAATCGCAGATTTGTTTCCGAAATTTTCCCTGACCGGATCCTTCGTTTTCAAAAACGATGAATTGAATACCCTGGGGAACTGGGGAAACCGCGTCTGGACATGGGGACCCGACGTCAAGTGGCCCATCTTCGACGCCGGACGGATCTATGGCAATATTAAGATTCAAAACGCCCTGCAGGAGCAGGCTCTGGCAACATATGAAAAGACCGTGCTGACCGCACTCAAGGATGTTGAAACCGTTCTGGTAGCTTTTAATAAGGAACAGCAGCATTACGCCTCACTTTTGGAGGCGGTCGTCAGCAGCCGCAGGGCCGTGGATCTTTCCATGCGGCTCTATACAGCGGGACGAACTGATTTTCTCAACGTGCTCACAGCCCAGCAATCTCTTTACACGTATGAGGATGCATTGGTCCAGAGCAATCGAAGCCTCGCAACTGATCTAGTTGCCTTATATAAGGCATTGGGTGGCGGATGGGAGCAATGAGTATAGTTTCACTCTTTTTTTATCCATTGGTCAGTGCATGCAGAAGCAAAAGATCCTCTTGTGTAAGATTACTGATGAGAGCTCTCATTCAATCTGAAAAGAATACTGGGGACACCATCCATGTTTCTCATCAAAAAACTGGTATGATGTCCCCAGAGTTAATTATCTTATGACCATCTCTCGGGGGTATTTCTACCAATGACTTACATTATCTCTCACTGATGCTAATATCTTCGGTAACCTCCCCTGCTTTTATTCTTCTGTGGTTGGGCCTCATTAGCTTTAATCATTAGTCCCTTCAATTCCTTCCCGTTCAGACCTTTGATCGCAGACTGTGCTTCAGCTCCAGCCGGCATCTCCACAAATCCGAATCCCCTTGACTCACCACTGAACTTATCTTTTATGATCTTAACAGATTCGACAGTCCCGAAAGGTTCAAAAAATATTTTTAAATCCTCTTCGGTAACATTGAGCGCCAAATTGCCTACGTAAATATTCATTGTGTCCTCCTGTTTTTGTTGAATATTACTAGTTGAATTTCTCCTACACTCCTCTTCACGTTCTGTGGCTACATTGAACTATATAAATACTATTTTCCCACCTCCTTCCCTTTTTACCACCTGATCCCGCTCTCTTTCTTTTCCAACGTCCAACTCCAACTTGTTCTGCTCTGTGGGCCAAGGAGGAATTCTCATAGTGCTTTGCTGATCAGATGTCTTTCATGGTGAAGATTCTTCAAGTTGTTCCTTTGCCTTTGCGGTTATCCCTAACCTGCTTTTCTCCTTAAGTGAGTGTTGAGCTCAATAATTAGCTACTCTGCTGGTAATAAGGTTCTACCCATTATCAACAGGGCATTATAAGAAGCACTGGAGAAAACGATTAAGTAATATTAAGAACATGCAATCATTTCAATAGCACAGGATAAAAGAGAAGGGTAGATGTGGTACCAAAATGAAGATCATGCGTGGTTGGGTTGCGTTCCCCTTGTTTAGTTGCTGATAACGTATCCTTTATTGTAACGTATAAGTTGTTGAGTAGTAACTTGAGCGGTAAGGTATCTAATAGTTAATAGCTTTATAATAATTATTTTCATTTGTCAAGTTGTTTTGAAACAGAACTTTCCCCAAAAATATTATGGATCAAAACGCGATAACTGCCTCCTTTTTCTAAGTTATAACTCTGCTTCACAAATTCTAATTATCCTCTCACCCCACTCAGGATGCTGAGATCGTAATTAATTTGTTAATAGTACCTTTGCCAAATTCCACATCTTAAACGCAATGGCAAGCCTTTGTTGAGGAGTTTTGTCTCTCAAGGCGTGCGCCATAGTATCATCTATGATCTCACTATTTCTTTTCTCAATGCCCATCTGATTCCCGATTTCAAGCTTATCGCCATTTACGATTCACAATTCACCATTTACCATACACTGTTTACTCAGTACTCACTACTTTTCGGAACTAACGGAACTACGTCCCGCCCTATAGCAGAAGGTTAAACTAAAAATGATTGAAATTATTTTAAAATGTAGTACCCTTATGGCTGTAAAAATTAGATACATACGCATTACGTCTATCAAATGTGAGGCGATGCGCAAATTTAGAATTTATTACAAAAGGAGAGCAGAATGAATATCTATGTGGGAAATTTGTCGTACGGGGTTACCGAAGAGGACTTACGGCTGGCCTTTGCCGTTAACGCAATAGTTGACATCGGATTTGAATAATTGAACATTCCTTTGTGTCCCTTAGCCATAATGCTGGGGGTTTTACTGTACGCAGATTTTTGCATCATCAATTAATCTTCAGAAAAGTAATCTCTCAGGTGATAACATGAGGATAATTCATACAGGTGATTTAAATATTAAGGCAAATATGGATCACAAGACGAGTGAAAATGTTATAAAATTTTTTAGTGAAGTCAAAGATTCTGATGCAGACTTACTGGTTGTCGCAGGAGATATTGTTGAATCGGGTCTTGAAGATGATTATTATAAGGCTTTAGATTTTTTTGAACAGTTATCAGTAGAAAAGATTTTTATTCCTGGTAATAGGGATTTTTATAATGGAGGAAATGTCTGCTTTTCTTCATGTGTGTATGATTTAGAATCGGCATTAAATGTGCCGCAAGACCCTATAACGCAGAGAAGAAATGGAAACAGACCATTAATCATAGATGAGGACTATATTTTAATTGGTATATGCACTCCTAGGAGAGATTTGCACACGGGGGTTATCGGCCACGGGCAGAAACAGCTAGTAGAACATTTATTTAAGACACATGGAATTAATAAATATAAAATTTTAGTAATGCACCACCATCTTCTACCAATTCCTATTGGAGGGTTAGAGTCGAATATCATAACTGATGTTGGAGATATTATAAAGATGATATCTGATCTATCAATTGATTTAGTGCTTACGGGACATCAACATCATCCATGGGCAAGTGAATATTCATCAGGTATTCACAATAGTAACTATACCACGATTTTGACCTGCGGTTCACCGACCATGACCGTGCCACGAGGATTTAGGTTTAATAGCTATAATGTAATAGATATTGATGAAAAAAACAGAGAATTAATTAATGCATATGTAAAAGTAGTAACCGGGAGATGGTCGGAGAAGCAGATGATTCCTTTGAATGAGTTTGTTAAAATTCCTCCTCAAACAAAAAGGGATTTTATAAAATCAGATTATTCTCGTTATCTCTTGTAAAAGAAAAATTCATGATGGAGCACGTTTTGTGTAAAGGTAATTATTAAATGTTATGTATGGTAGCCCTTACCGCACGGGGAGTTTTTATTGCATGAAAACCTTGATTAGGAGAAGGGACTGAGATCCTCTGCACCTCATGATAGAGTATTTTATATACACTACTCGATGATTTCTAATATAGTTCTTTTTTTCTGTTTCATGGAGGCTGCATTCAAGAGAGTCCTCATGGCTATTGCAGTTTTCCCCTGTTTACCAATAACCTTTCCCATATCTTCCTTAGCCACACTCAATTCAATAACCGAAGTTCTTTCACCCTCCACCTCCGTAACTTTAACCGCATCAGGTTGATCAACCAGTGCCTTCGCAATATATTCGATCAATTCTTTCATCTCTTTATCCTCCGCTGCAGCAGGGTTAACATTCTCACGCTAAAAAACCACTTCATTTCCGGCACATAACAGAATTCTGGTACTGATCACGTCTCTAAATCTCTTTTAGAAAATAACCCCCTTTCTTAACATATTTGCTTTCCTTTGCCCTCTCAATCTCATTGCTCTACTTCTTTCTTTTCACCTTTTTCCTTCCAACGAACTTAATCGCAGCTTTGTTGCAACAGGTTAATTTAAGATGATATTTTCAAAAGAACTCAATTATCGTAGTAATCAAGTTCGTTGCTCATAGGATACCACCTGCGGTATAAGTTAGCTTTTTACGAAGTCGTCAATAGTAGTCGAACATGATAAATTATATACTAAATAAAGTCAATTATCATTTTATGTTTTACCACAATAGTACCCATTAATAAGTAGCAACGATCATTAAGTAATAATGGAGTCGTGAGAAAAAAAGAGGTATACTGGGTGGTAAAAGGAATGAACTAATTGATGGCTCTCTTTGCTAAGTTTATTCGAAGGTAATTTCCAGAATGGTATATTCCTTTTCTCCCGCAGGAATCTTTGCTTCCACCGCATCACCAACTTTCCGTCCGATGAGTGCCCGAGCGATGGGAGAATTAACTGAAATTTTTTTCTGCTTCACATCTGCCTCGTCTGCACCTACTATGGTGTAGGCCACCTTATCTCCGCTCTCACTGTCTTCCAAGCACACTGTTGCACCGAACACCACCTTATCCAGCTTTGTGCTACTGGTATCTAGTATCTGAGCACAAGCCAGCTTATTCTCGAGTTCCTTAATCCTCCCCTCCAATAACATTTGCTTATCCTTGGCCGCGTCATATTCTGCATTCTCAGTTAAATCACCATGCTCTCGTGCCTGAGCAATCTCCTTTATAATCTTGGGACGTTCCTGATACTTGAGACGATTGAGTTCCTCCCACAAGGCATCGTAACCTTTTTTGGTCATTGGTATAGTACCGGTCACGTTCACTCTCCTCCACGTTTACCTGCCGTTCCTGCTCCCCCACGCTCACCGTATCTCACCGCTCCACCCATGCATCATGTACTATTTATTATTTACTATTCACCATTTACTATTTACCACTTCACACCCAGTAGAGAAACATGCCACAGCGTTCACAAGTCCTCAACTCTCTATTACTGATTTCCCTTATGGTTAAACTCTTCGGGATAGTGACACAACAGCCCATGCACTTACTATCCACGACCGGGGCAACTGCCCTGCCAAATCGCTCCATCAGTTTACGGTATTTAGATAACACATTGGGAGGCATTACCTTTTCAAGGGCTTCTTTGGCGGTAGTTAAATTATCACTCTCCTTGATTTTCAGTCCCATTTTCTTTTGGACCTTTTTTACCTCATTATTGTTCACCTCATCAATCATGAAATTCAAATCCTGGAGCATTACCAATTTTTGTAGCACCTCATTCATTTCTACCTAGCTCCTAACACAAGATTTTTAAACTCTTCAAACGATTTTATTTCTAAAAGCATTTTTTTTACATCTTTATTGGTAATGAACTCCACCAGTGCTCCCAGAAACACCAGGTAATTCATATCATGGGGTGGTGCCACCACCATAAAAAAAATCCTCACGTGCTTTTTATCAGTCGACTTAAAATCTATCCCCTTGATCCTCATCGCACACAGCACGGTCAATTTCTCTACCGCAATCGAACGGCAATGGGGAATCGCAATGCCTCCCCCTATTCCGGTACTCCCCAGTGCCTCCCGCTTTTTGAGCAAATCATAAATAAGAGCGGATCTGTACACCTTTTTAGTGGATTCTAACCACTCCGCCATCTCTTTGAGTGCCCCGTCTTTGCTGGATGATTTCAGTTCCGGGATAAAAAGGTCCTGATGAAAATACGTCAAGAGCCCACTCTGTTCCATAATCACAACCCTGAGGAAGTTACCAGTATAGTAAAATTTTATTATACCACAGTGCTACATAAAATACCACTATTTTAATCCTTAGCTAAGTGATCTTTAGAGCTCAATTACCTCACCGGGAGAAGATAAGTATCTCTTGCCTTAAAGATCTACCCATGGGGCATTATCTAATCATTCAAATTCATAGTATTGGTAACGAGTGAGTAATCTGCACGATAACCTTCGCACCACATTGTTACGTTTAAGGTTTCTCAGTCTCTCTCCAGGGGTGGCATCGACCATATCAAGAGGACACCCCTTATGGAAGATAAAGAGGAACCAGGTGACCATCGCTTAAAGGAGCTGCACACCTGGTTCCTTCAACTAAGTAGGGAGTAGCTTGTAGCTCAATAAAACGCACTACGCAAATTGTCACACTTCTTTGGCAACCTTTAAAAAATCATCTATAGGAAGAGCAGTCATAGTCTGGGAGGTAATTCTCCCCTTAGCACATATTTTCAACATGGTTGAGGCTGCTGCTTTCTCATTGGGTAACTCCATGACGGTAATTACATCATACTCACCTATTAAGCCATAGATGGAGAGCAGTTTTCCACCTGCATTGCTTATGATCTTTTTGACTGCCTCATATCGTTCTGGCGTTTCTTTCATGTCGGTGAGTCCATCCTTGGTATACTTCCAAAGCGTTACATATGTCGGCATAGTATGCCCTCCTTTCTAAGCTACCCCCACGGTAAGTAAAGTTGTACGTTAAAGAACATCAATCCTCTTGAAACTATCACACAATGCGGGTAAAATCTACAACTAACTTTATTAGTATCCTCTATGCACTACCCTTACTCCCCGTAGAAATTACTTAACATTTCCAGTAAAATTCCGATAAGGATTGTAGAGGATTGCACTTACCAGGCACAGACAGGAACGTTGGGATGCCGAGAGAACTCACCACCATCCACGCCGAAAAAGATGCCTTCGATTTTTTCCACACTCATGTAAAAAAATCTATCCAGAATCAGCACATTGAAATTACAGAAATTTCCGAACACTACCTTGTGCAACTCCTCGTAGACTTTGCCTTAACCCCGAGGGCTTTCAAGCTTACCCTCAACGATGAACGCCCTCTCGCCCTCATCTACCACCACGCACAGTTTGAAACTGCACCTGCGAGAATCACCATCTTTAAAGAGCTTGGTGATTTTTCTCTCTTCATCAGCGGCTTCTTCCCTGACAGCTTAAATCGAAAGGTAATAGACATTGACTACTACATCTCGCTCGGGAGAGGTGCCTATGGAAACCTCTCAACTATTTTTGAAAGATTTCACAGCTCAGATTTCAACTCCCTCTTCCATGAGCTGGCAGAAAAATTCACTGCACTCACCAACATTCTCTCGGAAATCAGCAGCGAAAGCTTCACCAGGTGGAATGATGGAATCTTGAGACTTTACGAACGGTGGCTAAAAACGAGAAGCAAAAGAGATGAACGACTCCTCTGCGAGCAGGGGATACTACCCACTCACACGTTCAACCATAAGACTATTCAATAATTTCCCACGATTACCCTACAGATGCTATTAAAAAAAATCCAGCAGCAATTTGAAGCAATCTACCGACTCCCTCCCCTTCTCTCCATAGAAGACTTTCTCATCTCCCAGGAAACGTTGGAACAACTCGCAGCACAAAAGCACAATCTCCCCCTCACCCGAAGAGGTATGATGCTCCTCTTACCCGAGAGAGATGAAATGCGAGTGGCCATCTATCTCCATAACCAGGTAATGGACAACCTGTACACTTACAATCCTTTCATAGGATTGAATGAAAACAACATTCAGGCCTTCTGCATCGCAGTTGAAGAGGTCAGCCACTTCCTCTACACTACCTGGAAGGTTCAGCAGAGTCTCCCGATAACCACGCTAGAACTGGAGTTGCAGGCTGAAGTTGATACCTTTATCCTCTGCACCTTGTACCACCTCTCCCACGGGTCCGCTATCTTCTGCTCCTCGCTCATGGAGTTCCTCTTTGACAGCTTCCACGTAGCACACGATCTCCCCTCTGAATCACAACACAGGTATTCTACCGCCAACACACTTGCGCGCCACTACTGCTACTTCTTGGACGATCGCTTTATTAAAAAAAGCCTCTTTCCCTCGATGATGGAAGAAATTAGAAAGTTCTATCGCCTCGGTCAAACCGATAAAATCTCCCACATCAACCGCACCGTTTTCTACCACTAACCTGATGTACCCACTCTCACTCAAACATCTCAACCGCTCTCACACCCACTTCCGTGTCACCTTATATCATAGAACAATCTTCCGATAAAAGACAGGAACATTTTGTTACATATTGTATGCTTTTTTTCACACGGGATTATCTCTTAAGATTCCGATCTCCAGGATTCCCTAGGGCTTTTCACTTGCAATTTTCCCCATATATTAGTATATTTTTTATCAAAGGGGTGTGCATTACCTAACGTGACTTTCAATCTCCCCTCTTCTATAATTCACGACTCATAGTGGATTCATACTCTACTCTTCACCTACAAACCTCTGCCACCCACAACTAGTGCTTACTATACGCGTTATCAGAGTAAAGTAACTGAGTATCTTTCCTTGGAAACAAAAGATGGAAGACCATTCCACACACGAACAGCTTTTACGTGAACTGACGGAGCTTCGCCTGCGCGTTCAGGAGTTAGAAACCTTAAGGAACAGGCTTACCCAGGTTGAGGAAGACCTTCAGCATGCGCAGCATACCTATGATAAGCGGATAAGAGAACTCAATTTCTTTTACGCAATATCAAGACTGGTAGATAGACCTGACATCACCTTTGAGGAAATCCTGCAAGGAACCATCAACCTCATTCCCCCTGCCTGGCAGTATCCAGAAATCACCTGTGCACGAGTGGCAGTCGAAAACTACAGATTCACCACACCCCACTTTACGGAGACCCCCTGGAAACAGGCAGCAGAAATTATAGTGGAAGGACAGTGCTGTGGCACTCTAGAAGTCTACTATCGCGAAGAGAGGCCAGCATGTGATGAAGGACCTTTTCTTAAAGAAGAAAGAAAACTGATTAACGTTATCGCCGAACGATTAGGAAAGATTATAGACCGCAAGCAAGCCGCAGAAATCCTCCTTAAAAACGAGGAAAAATTCCAGTCCCATTTTGCCAATATATCGGACGTGATCTATGCAATCAGTCCCGAGTATACCATTCTCAGCGTATCACCATCAATAGAGAGGATACTGGGCTACTCACCTGATGAGTTGATTGGCAGATCGTTTATGGAGCTCAATCTGCTCGCCGAGCAGTCCCTAGAAAAAGCCATCTCAGATACGAACCGAGTACTCGGCGGCGAAAGAATCGATTCATCCGTGTATGAGTTTATCGCTAAAGATGGAACCAAAATATTTGGTGAGGTGAGTGGTGCTCCTCACTATAAAGACGGTAAGGTTGTCGCGGTAATATCTGTTGCAAGGGATGTCTCAGACCGGATGCGGGCAGAGGAAGAACTGAGAAAAACGAAAGACTATCTCGATAATGTAGTGGAGAGCTCACTAGACTGCATCGTTGTCTCTGACATTAAGGGATACATTACCAGAGTCAATAAGGCGTTACTACAACTGCTTGGCTATGATGAGGAAGCGTTGATAGGAAAGATTGCCACCGTGCTTGCTCCACCCGAAAAAGGTATTTATGAATCTATTACCGGAGACTTAATCACCATCACCGAGGCATTCTTTCAAGAAGCACATACTACACTCAACACATTACAGACAGAAGGGAAGATATCTTACTGGGAAACATACCTTATCAATAAGGAGGGGATTGTTATTCCTGTTGAAGAAAATATAGTGTATTTACATGACCGCGAAGGAAATCGAATTGGAGCAGTTGGTATTATCAGAGATAGTACCGAACGCAAAAAGAATGAGGAAGAAAGAATTGGCATAGAAACCCGCTTGCAGGATAAAGTGACCGAGCTCTCCATCATGAACGAAATCAGCGAGGTGCTCTTAAGCATCCGCGAGCTCAACGAAATCCTCCACATGATCCTCATCGGCGCCACCGCCTACCAGGCCCTTGGCTTCAACCGCGCATTCCTCTTCCTCATTACTGAGGATGAAACCATGCTGGAGGGAAAGATGGCCATCGGCTCCCTCAACCCCGATGAGGCCTACCGCATCTGGGCGCGATTGGCCGACGAACACCACACCCTCAAAGAGTTACTCAAATCCCGCCAGGGAGAACTCTCCCAAGAAGATATCCCCATCAATAACCTGGTAAAACAGATGAAACTGCCCCTCCAGGAGAAAGAGAGCATCTTTACCCAGGCCATCCATGAAAAGAAATCTTTCAACATCATCAATGGTACCCACCACCCCCTCATCGAGAAAGATTTTATCAGACTTCTGGGAACGGATACCTTTGCCCTGGTTCCCCTCACCGCCAGGGGAAAGTCACTGGGGCTGCTCTTAGCCGACAACTTCATCAACCGAAAACCCATTAGTGATGAGGACGTAGCGCGGTTGGGGGCATTTGCTAACCATGCCAGTCTGGCCATTGAGAACTCACACCTCTACCAGAGTTTAGAGGAGAAGATAGCGGAGTTGAGCAGCGCCTACCAGGAGCTTCGGGAGAACCGGGATAAACTGCTTCGCTACGAGCGGTTATCGGCGGTGGGCAATGTGGCAGCGAGGATTACCCATGAGATCAGGAACCCCCTGGTGGCGATAGGGGGATTCGCCCGACGCATCCTGAAAGGGGATCAGGAGGGAGAGGCAAAAGCAAATTATCTGAGAATCATCGTAGAGGAAATAAGCCGCCTGGAAACTATCCTCACCGATATTCTTGCCTTTGCCAAACCTGCTGAACCTCAATGTAGTGCTACCGATGTGAATGCTATTGTGAAGACCACATTGGTGGTGATGGGCATAGAGCTAGAGAAGAACAACATCAGCGTGGAGGAGTACTACGAGGTGAATCTCCCCCCGCTCTGGTTAGATGAAAATCAAATACGCCGAGTGTTAATCAATCTTATTAAAAATGCGATCGAGGCTATGCCTGATGGCGGTACCGTTACTGTTGCTACTATCGTTGAGCACCCGTGGGTGAAGGTTGAAATCGCTGACACCGGGGTAGGGATTACAGATGAGGAGATGGACAAGCTGTTTGATGCCTTCTTCACCAGCAAATCCACTGGATCTGGCCTTGGGCTCACCGTATCAGCCCAAATCATCAACCACCATGGAGGCACCATTGAAGTAAGGAAGAGGAAAGCAAAAGGGACTATTTTTTCGATTAATCTTCCGGTGAAAGCACCTCCAGGCAATGTACACTCCTAGCCATATACTACACTTTGTTATCGAGATAGAAACTACCCCAGCCAGTTGAAGAACTCCCTACATTACCCCTTGACGCAGATGAGGTATCTTCATTCACCGTAGCGCGTGATCATATGCTAAAAAAAATTGAATTCATTGATGTAAGTGAGAAGATCCACGAGATTATCTATAAGGTCACCGTTCAGATTAATGACCCTCGTAAAATAGAACCAAAAATACTTAAAGACTTTATCGGGAAACAGAACACTCAAAAAGTTACCTTAATTAAAGGTACCCAGGCATGTGAGGGAAATCTTCTCACCCTCTACCCCCACTCCCTCGTGGTTAAACTCTTGGAGAGAAAATTTACCGCCGAGCGTAATGATGCGGTATTGGTACAATTTCAACACCCTACCTACGATCAACGTTTCATCATTCACGCAATAGTAAAAAGTGTGGATTCAGTGTGGGTAACGATGGAATGTCAGGATCCTCGTTACTATCGACGCTATAATTTTAAATTACAGCAGGAACTTGAGTGCTTTCAGTTCCCGGAATCCTTCTATGCCGCCTTAAAAAAGAGAGACGCTCACGTCATTAGAGAAATACTTCACCAGCCCACAAGCGAGGGTAAATACTTCTATCGATATTCAGAACATATTTATTCAGGGTGGAACAAGGAAGGTAACCACCTGGAGGAGGACAGCGTGGGGCCACATCGTTTCTATCCTGAGTATACGAGGATAGTAGCCACCACCCCCTTTAAAGGTGAGTTAAGAGACATTTCACAAGGTGGTCTTTGCATCCTCCTTAATGAGAAACTGTACAATAAAAGAAATTTACTGTTAGTGAGGCTAACCACCCCTCCCCTAGAAACTATACATCCCGCATTGAGCGGTCTAACCCTCTCCTGCAACCTGCTCGCCTCAATGAGGGGAGTGAGTACCATAGGAAGAAAATACGGTCTCCACCTTCAATTCCTCAAGAGATTAGAAGATAACCTCGTAGAAGATACCTTGAGCGCGCTTGAGAAATCCTACAAGCTCAACGGCACACCCCTCTAAGCTCAGCAGAGACGCTGCCTTTGACCTCTTGACTTTCTCCACGGTGCGCCTAGGCACCCTCCTCACACACCCCTGCCCAGATGCCGACAGGTATCTGTGGTACTAGGTGAGCAAAGGGTTTGATCGATGGGGCGTCGTGCCCTTCAGAGGAGAGGTGAAGGAAATACACATCTGGGGGGCGTTATCCATCCACTAACGTTTTCTTATACGTGCACTCCTTGTTGATGCATCTGATGACCACCCCATATCGCTTGCTCTTTTTCTCCACCAGGGGTGAACGTCCACACAGGGGACACGACTCATCCACCGGTTTCTCCCAGGATGCAAACCCACAGCGAGGATAGGTGGAACACCCATAAAAGAGTTTGCCTCGACGAGTCCGTTTTTCAACGATTTCTCCCTCACCACACCCAGGACACCTCATGCCTAATCCTATCACCTTGTTGAGCGATTTGGTATTCCTACAGTGCGGGTATCCAGAGCAGGCGAGGAATTTCCCATAGCGACTCTCTTTCACGATCATGGGTTTACCGCACTTCTCACAACACGCTTCAACCGTATCCTGCAGATGTTCACCCTCTTCCCTCTCCAGTGATCGAACATACTTGCAGCGTGGGTACCCCTTACACCCATAGAACTTACCATAGCGTCCGAGCTTGATCACCAGATGCTCACCACACTGGGGACACTGTTCGTCTGTTTCCTCAGTAATAATATCTGATTTCTTGAGCTCACTATCCTTCCGGTCAATGAGGGTGATAAAAGGTTTCCAAAAATTTCGGACCACCGGTTTCCACGCAATTTTTCCTCGAGCTATCTCATCCAGTTCCTCTTCCATCTGGGCAGTGAACTGGTAGTCTACATACTGGGGAAAGTGGTTTACCAAGAGATCATTGACGGTAAGTCCCAAATCCTCAGGAAAAAATCTTCGATCAATCGTCTTCACATAATTTCTCGTGCGGAGAATATCAATAATGGTGGCATAGGTTGAGGGACGACCAATCCCATACTCTTCTAAGGTTTTGACTAACGTCGCCTCTGTATAGCGGGGAGGGGGCTGGGTAAAGTGCTGTTCCGGAACGAGTGCGATGAGCGTTATCACCTGATCTCTCTCCAGGGGAGGGAGCATCCCCTTGCTCTCATCACCGTCATCATCCTTCCCCTCAATGTAGACCTTCATAAAACCAGGAAACGTGATCGTTGACCCCGTAGCTCTCAACAGATAGCCCCCGCGGGCTTCAATGTCAACGGAGACTGAGTCGAGCACCGTCTGAGTCATCTGGCAGGCAATGGCCCTCCTCCAGATCAGGTCATAGAGTTTAAACTGATCAGGGGAGAGATAACGTCGCACACCTTCCGGGGTTAAAGAAGCATCGGTGGGACGAATAGCTTCATGAGCTTCCTGAACATTTTTTGATTTCGTCTTAAATCTGCGGGGAGTCTTCAAGCCAAAGTCCTTGCCAAACAGCTTAACAATCTCTTCTCTAATTCCTATGAGCGCACTTTCTGCGAGGTGTACGCTGTCGGTTCGCATATAGGTAATCAATCCTGTCATCCCGCTCTCCAGTGCAACACCTTCATAGAGCTTCTGTGCAATGGTCATCGTTTTTTTCGCTGAAAATTTCAACTTCCGGGACGATTCCTGTTGAAGCGTACTGGTAGTAAAGGGAGGAGCGGGATTTCTCCTGGTCTCTTTGCGCCGAACCTCTCTCACCCGGTACTCAACACCTTCTAAGTTTTGAATGATTCGCTGCGCACTCCCGTGGTCTTTAATATAAAACTTGTCCAGTCTCTCACCGTTAATCTCAACCAGTTCTGCAGAAAAGAGAGATTCAGGAGCACCTCCTGGAGAAGAAGCAAGGTCAGCTCTGATCGACCAGTACTCCTGGGAGATAAAGCGTTGGATCTCCTTCTCTCTCTCGCAAATCACCCTCAACGCAACTGACTGTACCCGCCCTGCGGAGAGCCCTGGTCTCACCTTCTTCCACAGCAGTGGACTGAGGTTGAATCCATAAAGATAGTCTAATACCACCCGTGCCTGCTGGGCATCTACCAGCTGAGGAGAAATATCCCGAGGGTGCCTTAGCGCCTCTTCGATAGCTTCTTTAGTAACCTCATGAAATACGATTCTCTTGACCTGAGGAAGCTTCTTCGCAGGCGCGTGGTGGGGCCCATCACTGATACCTAACGCTACCGTGAGGTGCCAGGAAATCGCTTCTCCCTCCCGGTCCATATCAGTTGCCAGATAGAGTTTTTCACAGGTAGCTAACAACTTTTCTATTTGCATAAGGTATTTCCTGCTATGGGGAAGGATATGATACCGTGGCTCAAAATCCTTTTCTACATCAACTGAGCCAGGTTTGCTGGGAAGCGCCCGGACGTGCCCCAGACAGGCAATGACTTGGTAGTGGGCACCTAAAAACTGACGCAAGGTCTTCGCCTTGGTAGGTGACTCAACCACTATCAGGGAAGTATCTGTTCCCTGGATGTCTTGTTTCACATCACCACCCATAGATACTACTCGCTTAATGCACCTCTCGTCTCACAAATAATTTTCCAGGCAACTGCCTCACTAACCCTTTAAGTTCAAGCTCCACGAGGGTGGAGGACACCTGGCTGCTACTTAATCCTGTATCGGTAATAATTGTATCAATCTGAAGCTCACCGCATGCTAAGAGATCCAAGATGCTTGTTGCTTCTCTACTTAACACCGCTTCGCCCCCTTCTGAGATGCTACCTGTGCGAACTCCACCTCGTAGTTGAGGAAGTAACTCAGCAAGGATATCCTGCGCATCTTCAACCAACTTTGCTCCCTCCTTAATCAATCCATGCGTCCCCCTGCTTCTCAATGAATCTATGCTTCCTGGCACCGCAAACACATCCCTCCCCTGCTCCAACGCCAATCGGGCAGTGATGAGCGAACCACTGCGATGGCTTGCCTCTACCACGACCACTCCCAGCGACATGCCACTGATGATGCGATTGCGAACAGGGAAGTTCAACGATGCGGGGGGAGTGGACATGGGAAATTCAGAAATCACTGCCCCGTGTTTTACAATTTCCTCCTTAAGCTTCTTGTTTTCTAAAGGATACTGTACATCGATACCACACCCCAGCACCGCAATGGTTCTCCCCCCCGCCACGAGCGCACCTCTATGAGCACTGGTATCAATACCCCGTGCTAAACCACTTACCACCGTGATCCCCTCTAGTGCAAGGTCACGGCTGATCCTCTCCGTTACCAAGGTTCCATAGTGACTGGCAAAGCGTGAACCTACCACCGCCACCGCTACGGTATCCTCTCCCCTAAGCTCGCCCCTCACGTAGAGAAAGGGAGGGGGATCATAGATAGTTAAGAGGGTGGCCGGGTACCGTATATCCAGACAGGTAATAAGCTCTACCTGATGCTTACGCATGAGCGCTAACTCTCTCTCAACCCGCGCTCGGTGCGTACCGTCCTTGAGCTGCTTAATAAGGTGCGGCTTGAGCCCTCCTCTCTTCTCTAGCTCTTCAGTCGATGCCTCATACACCCGCCTGGGGTTATGAAATCTTTCGATAAGTCTTCGATAACTCACGCTCCCCAAACCATCAATAAAACTTAATGCGAGCCAATAGTAATTATCCCTCTCCACTTTTCACCTTCCTGGCCCAAGCCGATTTCAACAACTGTGCTCTTTCACCTCTGTGCTTTATCCATTGGCTATCTATCTACATCAAAACAGACCTTCCTTGTCAAGCATTTTAAATAAAGTTTTTTTTAAAAAAAACTTGACATTGTCTACCTTTTTCCATTAAATCTAGGCTAGGCACAATAATAATTTTTGCAATTTCATATTATTTTTCTAAAATAATATTTTTTTATACCGATTATTTATTGTACCAGTTAATCAATACCCAAAGGCAATCCTTAAAAAAAGCTCTCATACGTGAAGAAAAATCACTATACCATACTCATTTCACCGCCAAAAGCTGGGAGGACAAAACATTTCTCCCTTAGCAAAAGGTTCTTTTATTTCTCCCTCATCTTCCTCCTCATCCTCATTATAGGTAACTACATCGCGGTATTCAAGTACCAGGAGAGTACTCAACTTAGCAAAGAAAACACTAAGCTCAAAGCTGAAAAAGAAGAGATGGAGAAGGTGATACAAATCATTGATCAGATAAAAAAGGAGGAAACATTTATAAGAAATTTCCTGGGATTGGAAAAATCTGGCACCAATATGGGTGGTGAAGGACTTGAGAAAGTAGACCCCCCCTACATTGACACCTCTTCTACTCCACCCCTTGCCACCGACATCTCTCTCACCTCGAGCGATGAATCAGAGGTATCACCAATAGCGAGGGCCCGAGGACTTAAAAAAGATTTACAAGAGCTTATAGATGAATTAATCGATCGTAAGAGTGAGTGGAACACCAAACCAACCATTTTGCCTGTCGCCTCTACCGAGTACTTCATCACCTCCGGCTTCGGGTGGAGAAACAGTCCTTTTACCGGACTTCGTGAATTCCACCGGGGTTTAGATATCTCCGCCAAGAGAGGTACCCCGGTTATTGCTCCCGCTGACGGGACAGTGAAGGAGTGTGAGAAAGACCTCCACCTCGGCAAGTTTATAAGAATCAACCACGATAATAAACTCGCCACACTCTACGGACACCTCCTGCAACAAAATGTGAAAGTCGGGCAAAATGTTAAACGAGGTGACCTCATCGGTCTTGTGGGTAATAGCGGAATGTCTACCGGATACCACCTCCACTATGAGGTATGCAAAGATAATGTGAGTGTCAATCCTTACCAACACATTTTAAACCTGAACACCTCAAGTACCATGATGGCTATGCAATAGTAGCAAACCTTCATCACCCTTCTCAACCCCTCACCATCGTTTTAGGAAAAGCTCTCATGGGTATATTTAAAAAAAATAAAACCCCAGAGAACCTCGATACACTCATAGGAAGTAAGACCGTTTTCGAAGGGATTCTCATTTCCAATGAAAGCATCTGTATCGAGGGCACGATAAAGGGGAATGTGGAGTGCAAAGGGAGTGTAGTGGTAGGACAGGGAGGCAAGGTCAAGGCAGATATCACTGCAGAAAATGCCTTTATCGGCGGTCAAGTTAATGGCAATATCAAAACCAAAAACCGTCTGGAAATCACCTCTACCGGAAGAGTAAGAGGAGATATCGAGACTGCCTGTTTGGTCATTGCAGAGGGGGTTATCTTTGAAGGAAGCTGCCACATGATTACCCCTGAGAAAGGCGTTGTCGGCAGTCATCCTGATGCAAAGAGTGCTGCAAAACAAACCCCTGAGGTAGAGACACCCCGTCTTCACACTACAAACCAAGGAACCTCTCCCTAGACTTTCGCCCACGCACTCATCACCTACCTCAGTATGAATCTATGTGTTTTCCAAGAGGGACAAAAATACCCTATCGTGTTCTGTTTCAGGTGAGCTCTTGAGCATAAAGGTCTCAAGGGAAAGGAATAACGCCATGTATTTTGAAAAGTCAGGTGAAGAGCACACAGAAGCGACGTTAAGAACTGCTCACCAGGCAGCAATGGCGAGAAACGTAAGGTACCTCCTAGTGGCTTCCAATACAGGAGCCACAGGACTCAAAGCCGCTCATCTATGTAAGGATACAAACCTCACCTTGATCGTGGTAACTCATAATACAGGTTTTAAAGAACCGGGTATCCAAGAATTAGATGCCGCCACCAAGAAGGAAATTGAAACCTGGGGTGGGAAGATTCTCACCGCTACTATGGTCTTACGAGGGCTAGGAACCTCCATCCGAGGAAAAATGCACTACTCTCAAGAACAGATAGTAGTTGACACCCTTCGCATGATGGGACAGGGAACCAAGGTCTGTGTTGAAATGGTGGCGATGGCGGCTGATGCGGGATTAATTCCCTGTGAAGATGTCATCGCGATAGCGGGGACCGCACGGGGTGCTGACACTGCACTACTCATAGGAGCACATTCATCCAACCGTTTCTTCGATATTAAAATTAAAGAAGTGCTGGTCAAGCCCAGGAACTTCTGATAGCCACTCTCCTCATTTTCTCGGAGTGTGGTTTTCCCTAAGGTCGTAATCCTCTCTATCTCTATCTCTATCTCCCTCTCTCCCCAGCGGACCACTTCTTCCATGCCACTGTCCAATGTCCCTCACCATACCATCAACTCTGCAATTCAGACAGTAGTAAGTCCTACCCCAGGGGATGAAGGCAGGCAGTTGTAAACCTGCAGTAATCCATCAGTTAAGTCATTTAGCAACCTATCTTCAGACAAGCACAAAAATTTTTGTTAA
>Ga0315285_10000211_pt1 | contig 57480 bp, 20 predicted proteins | sample YL17G09_36_MG_FD_203698 | JGI IMG/M metagenome (GOLD analysis project Ga0315285, IMG submission 203698) | Sediment microbial communities from Yellowstone Lake, YNP, Wyoming, USA - YL17G09_36 | ecosystem: Environmental > Aquatic > Freshwater > Lake > Sediment | place: USA: Wyoming | collected... | reverse complement strand
CGCCGTCCGACCTGGTTCCGGACGACCTCCACCGCCTGGACCCGGATGACGCCCTGCGCGTGAGCGAGTGGGTGACGGAGCGGGTGGACGCCCTGGCGGCCAAGGTCAAGTCGGATGTGGCCGAGATCAAAGAGATGGCGGAGAAGGCGGCCAAAAGGGCGGCCAAGGCGGCCAGGGCGGCCGAGGGCGATGTGGGCGAGGTCGAGGAGGACGAGGAGGAGGAGGATGAGGACGAGTCGATCGGCGACATTGACCTCTTCACCCTGGACGCCGACGGCACCCACCTCATCGTCACCCCTGCCTGGCTGCGCCACCTGGCCACCCGCATCTTGGGCGAGGACGGCATCACACCCCGCCCGGCCAAGGCGGGCGAGGACCCGCACAAGGTCGGCCTGACGCTGGAGTGGGTGTTCGGGAGCATCGTGTCGACGGCGGAGAAAGCCCGGGATGCCGCCAAGCGCGCCCTGGGGTCCTGGGTGCCGACGCCCGAGGGGACGATGGCCCGCATCCTGGCGGGGTTGAAGGAGCAGGCCGAGCTGGACACGCGCCTAGCCGACGGGCGGGCGCTGCTCGCCGAAATGCTGGCGGGGCGCAAGGCCGCGGCCGAGCTGGTCGAGGCCGGCCACGACACGCGCGTCCTCATCACCGCCGACGCGGCCGGCCGAGAGCTGGCCGAGGGCGCCGTCCCGGATCCCCTGCCCACGTCCTTGCCCGACGAGGTCGCTCTCGCCATGCTGCGCCGGGAGGAGCTGCTGACGCGGGCCAAGCTCCGGTTCCTGGCCGCCAACCGGGCGGGCCTGGAGCGGCGGGTGCGACGCGCGCGCGGCGCGGCTCGGGCGGCCGAGCCCGCCTTTGAGCGGGCCCGCCGGGACTTGGAGGCCATCAAAGCCTCGCCCTCCCGCCCCACCCACCACCACGCCGTCGGCGACCGGGACCGGGGCGGCGACCCGCACGGCCGGGGCACACCCGCCCGGGCCGGTGGGGGCCTGGCCTTCCGGACAGCCGCAGAGATGGAGCGCCACAAGGCGGCCGTCGCGGAGGCCGCCCTGTCGGAGCAGGTGGACGCCCAGACCGTCCTGGCGGCCGCCCAGAACAAGGCGGCCGCCGCCCAGAAGGAGCTGCACACGGCGGTGGCGGAGATGACCCGGGCGGAGCAGGAGATCAAGCAGCTCAACCAGTGGCGCAACACGACCCGCTCGCTCATCCTCCAGTTTGAGGCGGTCGCCGGTGGCGGGGCGCCGGCGGACGTGGAGGCCCGCATCCTGGCCGAGGGCCTGACCGGCCCCGCCGCCGCGGCCGCCGCCGTCGCTGCGGGCGCGGCCGCCCATGTGAGCGCCAACCCGGCCGCGGCCGCGCAGGTTGCGGCCGCGGCCGCTGTGAGCACCGCCCAGGTCAGCGCGACGGCCCCCAAGTTGCGCGACCACTTCATCACTGACGTCCGCAAGCAGCTTTACACGACGGCCGACGACATAAGCCTTTTCACAGACATTCGGGGCGAGCTGGCGGCGGCGGTGGCGGCCAAAGCGGACGGCGCGGCGGCGCTGGCGCACTTGGAGGCGTCCCTCATGCACCTGGCCTGTGACGACCCGGGCGCCCGCATCGGGGCGGCCCTCGCCCTGCCCGCTATCCAGGCCCGCCTGGTGGCCGCGGCGGCCGCCCGGGCGACCCGTCTGGCGGCCGACTCGGAGGCGGCCGTCCTGGCCATGGAGGAGTCGGGCCGGGCGGCGGAGGCGGCGGAGAAGGAGCGGCGGGCCCGGATCAGGGCGAAGGCCAAGGAGAAGGAGCGAGGGGTGAAGGAAAAGGCGGCGGCGGGGCGGGCGCAGGTGGAAGCCGCGGAAGCGGCGGCCCAAGCGGCCGCGGCTGCCGCCGCCGCCGCCGATGCGGCCGCCGCCGCCAAGGCCCGTGAGGACGCCGCCCGGGCGGCGGCCGAGGCCGAGGACGCCTTGCTCGCCGCCCGGCGGGCCGAGCTGATGGCGGGAGACGACGCCGAGTCGGCGCACTGGCGGGCCCGGGCGGCCGCGGCTGCGGCCGAACAAGCCATCCGGCGGGGCGAGGCCGACGCGGCGGTCGCGGCGGCGGCCGCGGCGGCGGACGTGGCCGCCTCGGCGGCCGCGGCGGTCGCCCCGGGGCCGGACGTGCCGCCTGCGCCCGGGACGCCGACGGGGCGGGCGCCGGCCGCGCCGGCCGGGGCGGCCCCGCATCCCACCATCCCGCCGGGCCGGCCACTGCTGCTGGCTCCGGGGGGTGGTGGCATGCAGTTCGGGTCGCTGCCGCCGGTGCCGGTGCACCACCCGCCGGCGGCGCCTGGTCGCGGGGCGGCCACCGCCCTGCTCCACCCGCCCACGCCCGCCCCGTACCCGGGCTACCCGCAGGCCCACCCCGGGTATGGCGGGCCAGGCAGCCTGCCGGCTGGCGTCCGCCTCCCCCCGCTCGCCCTGTCAGCTGGCGGGCCGCCGCCGCCGCCTGGTGGTGCCCACCACCACGGTGCCACCCTGCTGACTCCGCGAACCATGGCCCTGCGCGCGTCGGCGGCGCCGTTTGTGCCCGGGACGGGGCCACCGCCGCTACCGGCCGGTGCTGCTGCGGTGGCAGGGCCGGCGTCCGCCTGCCTGCCTCCCACTGGGCCCACCGAACCGTTGCCGCCCCCGCCCCCGCCGCCGCCCGTCCTCCCCCTCCCGCGCGGCCTGGTGAATGCGACGGGGCGCAACAATTGCTTCCTGAACGCTGTTGTCCAGGCCCTGGCCGCCTGCCCGGCCGTGCGGGCCGCCCTCGGCGGCCTAGACACGGCAGCGATGGCCGGGGCGGGCGGCCCACCGGCAGACGTGGCGGTGACGGGCGCGCTCCGCAGCACTCTGGCCTCCCTGGCCACCCCGGCCGGCGGTGGCCTGCCCCCCCCGCCCGAGGCGGCCCTGCCGCCCAATGCCACCGTCGGGGCGGCAGTGGCGGCCGCCGTCGCGGCATCCCGCCCGGACCCGGGCGCCCAGCCCGTGCCGCCGTCCGTGCGGCGCCGGGCGCTGCCCCGGGAGTCGGCGGTCGCGGTAAACCCTGCCCCGCTGCGGGCCGCCCTGGGCGCGCTCGGGGGCGCCGCGACGGGATGCGAGGCCTCCGACATGGCGGACGCGGCGGAGGTGCTTGGCGAGCTGCTGGCATCCGTGCACCGGGCGGAGATGGCGATGGTGGGGGGCGGAGGCGGGAAAAAGGCGGGCGGGCACCCACTGCTGCCCGACCCGCTCCTCCCCACCCGGCGCTCTGTGCCTGTCGGGACCGCCCCGCTGCCGCAGGCCCCGCCCACCGCCGCCATGCGCCTCTTTGGGCTCGAAGTCGTCATCCCGGCCCCACCCGTTGATGGCGCCGGCCCGTCCGCCGGGCGGCGGGCCAACGGGGCGGCGGCCGCCGACGCGGCGTCCGGCTTCCAGACGGCCGGCCCCAAACGGCGGGCGAGCGCGGGGTCCTCCTCCGCCTTGGCCGCCTTGGCTGGGGAGGGCCTGGCGCTGCTACCAGCCGGGTTCTCCCCGCCGGCCGCCAGCGGCTTGCTGGGCGAGGAGGGGGATGGGGTGGCGTCGCCGTCGCCCCTGCCCCCACCCCCGCCGACCCAGAAGAAGGCGCCTGTGTTTCAGTTTGTCAAGTTCTTCCACCTGGCCCCCGCATCGGCGCTGCGGGAAGCGTCCGCCCGCCTGGCCGCCGCGGGTGCCCGGTACGCGGGCGGTGCCCCTCGGCCGCCGCCCGCGTTTGAGGAAGTCCTGGCAGCGGCGGAGGCCGCGACGGTCGGGGGCGGAGGAGGAGGAGGGAGTGCGGGTGGCGACGCCTCTGCCGCTGACCGGCCGCTCGGCGCCTTCCCGCCTTCCGAAGCATCTCCTTCCGCCTCCTCCTCCACCAGCCCGCCCGCCGCCACCCTGCTCTCCCGGCCGGCCATCATGACGGTCGCTATCGTCTGGGAGAGCGCACGCGCGGCGGACGCGGCCATCGCAGCCGTCACAGCCGCGATCGGCCCTTCCCTGGACGCGGCCGGCGTCTTTGGCGGCGGCGCGCCGCCCGGCCCGCGCTACGCCCTCCGCGCGGTCGTCTGCTACCTGGGTCACCACTACCACACATACATCCGGGCGGGTTGTGGCCCGGGAGCGCCCCCCGACGCCGGGTGCTGGCTCCTGCTGGACGATGAGATAGCAGCGCCGGTGGGCGGGTGGAGCGATGCGGTTGCCGCCATGCGGGCCGACCGGGCCCAGCCCTGTCTCCTCTTTTTCGAGGAGATGGGCGGGGAGAGGGTGTGACGAGAATGTCTGGGCGTGTGTGCGTGTTATTACATCTGTGTGTGTGTGTGTGTGTGTGTGTGTGTGTGTGTGTGTTTCCGGAGAGATCAGAGAGAGAGTGGGGGTTCGTTATTGCGGGATCGCCTTGTGTGCTGTTTTTTTTCATCGCTGCTCTCTCATTTGTTTGCACAGATTTTCTCCACGCGCGCACACTCGCATTCACTCTCTCACTCCCGACCGGCTCTCCACCAACCCAAAGTAAGGAAACAAAAACAAAAAGGAACCAGGAGGACGCGCGATTGTGCGCGCCCCCTGTGATCAGGGCAATTATCAAAGGAAAAGGTTTTCAACCAAGGTTGACTTTGTTGTAGGCTGAACGGATGGGGGGAACACACACACACACACTCTCTCTCTCACACGACCCCACGGGGCCAGTGCTGTTCCGTAGCGGCCGGGTCAGCCGGCGCAGCAGGGGCGGCGGCAGCACTGCCGCCCTTTCCTCCATCCACGGCCGCCAGGCTGGCCAGAAGAGACGCCTGGCGCCCGGCCCACTCCATCGGCTCCGCCCCGCCGCCGCCGCCCGTGACGCCCACCCGGGCCGCCCCGGTGGGCGAGGGTGCCCGCCCCAGACTGTCGGCGGCCCGGGGCGCGGGCGCGGCGGGGCCGGCGCGGGCGACCAAGGAGATGCGAGGCCCAGCTGGCAGGCCGGGTTTCTTTGAGGCTGCCGCCGCAGCGCACGACGCCCGGCGGGCGGCCGCCGCGCCCTTCTCCGCCCAGTACTCGGGCGGAAAAGACTCCTCCACGCCCGCAAAGTAGGGCAGGTTGACCAGGTCGGCCGCGGTCGACCGGCGGGCCGGGTCCGGGTGGAGGCAGGCGGCCAGGAGGGCGAGGAAGGCGGGTGGGAAGCCCGGGAAGCGCGCGCCCAGTGGGCGGGCTTCGCCGGCCGTCGGCGGCGCGCCCGGCACCCGCCCGCCCGCGGCTTTGGCGACCAGGTGCGGATTAACGGCCGCGGCGGCGGTGTGGCCGGGCGTCAGGGACCCCACGCACCGCACGATGCGCCACAGCTGGTCCGCGTCCGACTCGCCCGGGAACAGGGGCGCGCCTGTCGCCATCTCGACGGCCATGCACCCCACCGCCCACACGTCCACGCCCGGGCCGTACCCCCGGTCGCCCACTAGCAGCTCCGGCGCCCGGTACCACCGTGTTGCGACGTAGTCGCTCATGTCGCCGGCAATGGAGAGGGAGGACGCGGAGGAGAGGGAGGATGAGAGCTCGGATGAGTCAGAGGGGGCGCGCGAAGCACTTGTGGCGGAGGCGCCTGTTCCGAGGCGGTCACCACCACCACCACCACCACCACCACCCGCCACTGAGCTGACAAAGGGCCGGGCAAAGCCAAAGTCGCACAGCTTCATGACGCCCGCCCGGGAGACCAGGACGTTCTCCGGCTTGACATCCCGGTGGAGGACGCCCCGCCCGTGCAGGTAGGCGACCGCCTGCGCGAGCTGCCACAGCAGGCGACGGGTGGTGGTGGGGCCCAGGCCCGCGGGCGAGGCTTCCAAGTCGTCCAGCAGGCAGTGGTCGACGTGTTCGAGGACCAGGTGGAGGCGGCCGTTGGCCGTGAACTGGAGAGGGGAGGGGGAGGGGGAGGGGAGGAGAAATGGTGGGAGTTAGGGGTGGAAGGGAGGCGGGAGCGCGAGCCAGGGGTGGGGGTCGCCGCGCAAATGGCTGGTGTGCTCAAGAGGGTGGGGTAGGGGTGCTGTCACCAGCCGCGCGCCTGGCTCAGCCCCGCATTTCGCACACAAGACGACGCATCACCCATCTAGCTACCGTGTGTGGCGGGCGGGGCGGTCAGGCGGGGTTTGGTAGGGGCCGCCATCGGGGCGCCAAGGGCCGGGGAGTTGAAAGCGAGTTGAGCGCCGGCCCGCCTCGGCGCTCTCTCCTTGGACTCGGAGGGGGAAAAACGCGCGCGCAGCGCGGCGCCCATTCGCGCCCGTCCACCCCCCGCCGTCTCCCCATCCTCCCTCCCTCTCACCTGGTCCCGCAGCGATACAATGTGGTCATGGCTCATGGCCGCCAGGGTGCGGGCCTCCCGGAGGGCGGTCTTGCGGACGGTCTGGGGGAGGTGGGACGGGGAGGGGGCGTGAGCGAGAGAGACCCGGCCAGAGTCCAAGAGAGCGCGCGGCGCGGACCCAATGGCCGCCGCGCGACACGCTGCACCGCCCGCCCAGCCCCGTCAACCGCCCCGGCGTCGCCCACCCCAATATGCCAGGCATCCAGAGCGGGCATTGAGGCAGAGTGACGGGGGCGGTAGAGGCCGGCCCGGGCGTGGCGGGCCGAGATATGAGCGGCTCGCCTCCTTGGCGCGGGTCCCGCCACAGGTCAACCACCCCCCCCTGCGGGGCGCGGCGGGGGGGTGCTCGCCCTCCTCCTCCGCGCCACACTCACCGAATTGCTGTCTGTCCCCTCCTTGAAGCACTTGACGGCCACCGTCTCCCCGCTGGCCTTGTCCCGGCAGCGCAGGACGACGCCGTTGGGGCCCCCCCCCTTTTTGCCCCGCTCCTGGTAACCCTGTTTTTTTTTTTTTTTTTTTTTTGCGAGGGAAAAAAACAGGTGAGAACCGCGGCTCTTTTTTGACCACCCCGCCCCCGGCCCTTGCACGCCTCCCGCCACCCCGCCACCATTTGCCAAGGCAGGGTGAGAGGGTGAATGGTGGGTCTATGGGCGTGGTGGAGGGGAACGTACCTCCATGGCGGCGTGGCGTGTGGAGCCACAGGGACGCAATGTGCAGCCACACTCTTCAAGCTCCGCTGTGAAATAAAAAGAAAAAGAAAAAGGAAAAAGGGGCGCGCTGGCGCTTCTCCCCCTTTTTCACGAACTCCTCCTCTCGCCTTACCCCCTCCCCTCCTCACCGCGGCGGCGTCGGGCTGCGCGCCCGCTTGCGGCCCGCGAGGTGGGGCCCGCCTACCTCTCCCTCTCCCCCACCTTCGTCCACCACCACCCCACCCGAGGAGGACGATGGCGACGCCGCCCGCGCCCGCCCCGCCCCCTCCACCTCCCTCCCCTTCCGCAGGCCGCCCTGCCCCTGCTGCCCGCTCAGCCTGTACCGGTCGGGGTGGGCGGCCGCGGCGTCCGGCGCGTCCCACGCCTCGCCGGGCACGTGCGTGATGATGAGCGTTAGCCCCAGGTCGGTCGCCTGGTCGGTGACGGCCGCCACGGCGGCGTGCCCCAGGCCGCCGCCCGGCAAGCCCGCCAGGGCCCTGGGCAGCAGCCTCGCATTCTCCTCGACCTCATCCGCCTCCAGCCCTTCACCCTCCTCATACAGGAACCCGCCCTGGGTTGAGATGGAGGGCGCCACTAGGCCCAACCCCTTTTTGAGGACGGTGTCGACCAGGAAGGCCAGGGTGGCGGCCCCCGTGTCCACCGCGCACTCCAGGGTCGCGCTGCCGCACACCGCGCAGCCGGGCGCGGGCGGCGGCAGGGCGGTCGGCACCAGCAGCCGCCCGGCCGCCGCCTGCTGCACCAGCCAGGTGACCCGGCAGGCCGGGGACGCGCCGGCCACGAGCTTGATGGCCTCCGCCGTCACCAGGCCCGCCACGACCGCGTTGGTGGTGGCCACGGCGTGGATGACATTGCCCGCCACGCCCTTGGCAGAAAAAAGGGAGAGCAGGGGGATGCCGTAGGCGAGGGACCGCAGGTTGGAGGCGGCGCACACGAGCTCGACGGCCAGAGCGTCATCCTTGTCCCACGTCGCTTGCCCGACCTCGCCGGCGCGGTGGGCGTGGAAGGACACGACGCCCGCCAAAAACGCGCGGGCGGTGTCGGCCGCGGACCAGAGGGCATGCGCGTCGGGGAGGCCGAGGGCCCGGGCCACGCCCCGGGCGGCGGTGGCGGGGTCGGCGGTGACGACGGCCGCATCCTCGGTCGCTGTCTCACCTGGGACCAGCACCCCTCGCTCCAGCGGGCACGGCGGCGGGCGCCCACCGCCACCCCCGCCACCAGCAGCCCCCTCGCCGCCCTGCACGCCCGACCACAGGTCCTCCATCGCCGCCGCCCGCGCCACGTCGCTCGTAAACAGCCGGTCAAACATGCGGGCCGCGTAGGGCAGGGTCTGCTCGCCTAGGAGGCGGACAAAGGAGGAGGAGGAGGAGGGAGCGGAAGTGGGGCCGCCTGCACCAGCAGCGGGCCCTACATTCTCTGCCCCGCCATTCTCCTTCTCACCGCCGCCGCCGCCGCTGCCGCCCTGCGCCTCGTCCAAGTCCGTCACCGCGTCCGCCCGCCCAAACAGGCGGGGGAAGCACAGCTCTTTAGCCCACACAATGCAGTGGACCGGCTTGTCCGGCGTGTTGCGGATGGTGCAGACCGGGTAGGTCTTGGGGACGGGCTTGGGCACGCACTCGTAACACTCCGAGTCCCGCCCCGGGTCGGGGAGGGCCCAGGCCGGGCGGGCCGACGGGCCGGCGGCGCCTCCCCCGCCTCCCCCCTCGCCACCACGCCGCAGGTGGACCGTCACCTGTCCCAAGTGCCCGGCGGTGCCGGACTCGATTAGGGGCACGCGGGCGGCCAAGCACAGGCGGTTGACGTGGCGGCGCGCGTCCAGGTTGTCCAGGCCGTTGAGGACGAGCGCAAAACGCTTGAAAAAGTCGAGGCCAAACCCTGCGCCCCGGACGTCGCCGTGGTGCGGCGTGATGGTGGGGGGTGGGATGGGGGTGCGACCGTCGGCAAAGATCGCGCCAGCCGGGGCCAGGCGGGCAGCCGCGCCCGCCGCGACGACTGCCTTGGGCTGGCCGACGTGCGCCCGGCGGAACAGGAACTGGCGGTTGAGGTTGGACACATCGATCGTGTCCAGGTCGATGACATCCAACTGGCGGAAGCCGGACAGGACGAGCGTTTTTAGGAGCTCGCACCCGATGCCGCCGGCGCCGACGCACAGGACTGGCGTGGTGGCGAGCTGATAATAATGGTGGATGCATGGAGAGAAGAAATGAGGGTGGGTTTTTTGTCGGGCGGCGGTCTGTTTCTCTTCTCCCATCAAGGCATGCCCCTCTCTCGCGATCACGCACCTTGCGCTTCAGGTCATCCGACTCCAAGACTGCCGGCCAGGGCGGGAGGGGCGTGGCCATGGAGGGGTGTTGCGCGCGGAGGGGTCCGCGAGAAAGAGACGCCGCGCGCTCGCGGCAGCGATGGTTGTGTGCACCAACTCTCACTCTCTCTACGTATTTTTTTCTCGCGCGCGCGCCGTCGCGCGTGTAGACCGCCCCAGCACTTCACACCCGCACCCACACCCGCACACATTCCTGATGCCCCCCAAGGTCAGCGGCTTCTCCAAGTCGGCGGCCGCCAAGGAAGCGAAGGCGGCGGCCAAGGAAGCGGCAGCGGGCGCATCGGCCAAGGCCGCGGAGGACGAGTACTGGAAGGAGGCGGGGGATGGGGCCAAATCAAAGTCCGCCGCCAAGAAAGATGAACAGGTAAGAAGGTGGAGAGCTCGAAAGGTGACAGCGCGGCGGCCGTGTGGGATTGCCTACCCATTTTTTAACCACACCATCCATCGTCCTCATCACCTCTAGGCCCGCGCCAAAGCCGACGCCGCCAAAGCGAAGGCCGACGCTAAACGGGATGCCGAGGCCGCTGAAGCGGCTGAGCTCGCCAAAATGAACAAAGCCACCAAGGGCGTGAAACGCAGCACGAGCGCGGGCAAGGTGACACAGCACGCGCTCGCTAAAGCGGCGGCGGCCGACAAGGAGTCCGCGGACGCGGAGTCCACCGCCCGGAAAATGGCAGCCCGCCGCGAGGTCGGCCAGGACGATTACGCGACTGCCTTGGACGAGCACGACCCGACCGCCCACCGGGGGGCCGGGGAGGGCGACGTGGACGCCCGGTCGGTGGCGGAGGCCGTCTCCGCGCTGGGCCTCGACTCGCCAGCGGCTGGCGAGGTCGACAAGCACCCGGAGCGGCGGGCGAAGGCAGCGTACGCCGCGTACTGTGACCGGGAGCTGCCCCTGCTGCGGGCGGACAAGCCGGGCCTGAAGCTGCAACAATATAAGGACATGATGTGGCGGGCGTGGCAGAAAGACCCGGCCAACCCTCTGGTCGCGGCCGCGCTCGCGCGCGCGGCTGGTGGGTCTTGAGGATGGGTTGATTGCGCGTGCTGTGAGTGTGCACTGCGCTGGTCAGCGTGTGTGTGTGTGTGTGTGTGTGTGTGTGTGTGTGTGTGTGTGTGTGTGTGTGTGTGTGTGTGTGTGTGTGTGTGTGTGTGTGTGTGTGTGTGTGTGTGTGCGAGTGCGTGTAGAGCGAGCGAGAGCGAGAGTGACGGCGAGAGTGATGGCGAGAGTGAGCGTGTGCTGGGTGGGGTTGGATACGAAGACGGGTAGAAAAACAAAACCTTCACGCCGCTTTCTTCTTCTCATCCTCGCCTGACGACGCCCCGGCACCACCCGCCCCCGCCCGACCATCAAAGGCCACCCTCACCGCCTCCACCGCCGCCCGCTGCCCCGCCGTCGTGGCCTTGGGCAGGCGCACGGCCACGCGGACGTACTGGTCGCCCCGCCCACTGCTCACCCCGCCCCTCCCCAGCCGGGGCGCGCCGTACCCGCGCATCCGCAGGCGGTCGCCCGGCTGGGTGCCGGCCTTGATGACCAGCTCCTTGTCGCCATCCAGGGTGCGCACCGTGATGGCCCCGCCCGCGATCGCATCCCACAAGGGCACGGCCGCGGTCACTAGGATGTCGGGCCCCACCCGCTCGAAAATGGGGTGGGGTTCGACGTCCACCTCGATCAGCAGGTCGCCGGGGGTCGTGTTGGGCGGGTACCCCGGCGGGGGTCGGGGGCCCTGGCCCGCCAGGCGGAGGGTGGCGCCCGTGCCCACGCCGGCCGGGATGTTGACCTCGACGGACCGCGTGCCTCCGCTGCCCCCGCCGCCGCCAGCGCTGCCGCTGTCAGACAGGTTGAGCGTGCGGACGCCGCCGCGGATGGCATCCATGAAAGGGATGCGGACCGCGATGTGGGCGTCTGGCATGGCCGGCCGCATGTTGGCAAAAGGGTTGCCGCCGCCGCCGCCGCCGCCCCACGCAAAGCCGCCGCGGGAGGCGCGGCCTCGGCCACCACCGGGAGACCCGCCCAGGCCCCCGAAAAAGGCCGCGAAAATGTCCTCCACGTCCGGCCCGCCCGGCCCGCCCGCCCCACCAAACGGCCCGCCACCGCCACCACCACCAAAGGGATTGCCCCCCCCGCTCTCGTACGCCTGGGCCGACCCGGCCGCATCGTACGCGGCCCGCTTGTCCGGGTCGCGCAGGGCTTCGTACGCCTTGCCTGCCTCCTGGAATTTGGACGCCGCCCCCGCCGGGTTCTCCTTGTTGGTGTCGGGGTGGTATGCCTTGGCCAGCTTGTAGTAGGCCCGCTTGATGTCCGAGTCGGTCGCGGTGCGCGGGACGCCCAGGACGGCGTAATAATCTTGGGGTGGGGGTGCGGCAGCAGCAGCAGACGCAGCAGGTCGAGACGTAGACAGCGGGCGGTGGTGCGAAAACAGGGCGGCGACGCCGCCCGCTGCCCGGCCCGTGCGCATGGTTGGGCTGCTGGTCGAGCAGGCGCCGGCTGTGCGGGAGGCCAGGGTGTGTAACGGCGCGGTAGTGGCACCAATCGGGGCAGCGACGGTGGCCAGCGGCGCGGGCGCCCGCGCCGGCAAAGCAAGCGGCGTTTGGGCGGCACGGCCACCACGGCCAGCCACGGCCTCGCTGACGAGCGCCCATGCGGTGCGGCGCCACATTGAGATGGGGTGACAGCTGGTGTGGGGCGTGTGCGTGGTGTGTGAGTGTGCACACAGGCGTCTCTCTCTCGTGCCAAAAGGGGAAGTGCGAGCGAGTGTTTCTCTCACTTTGTTTCATTCGGCGCCTGCCCACGTATACGCCAAGAAAATGGACCTGAAGTACTTTATCATCCGCACGGAGGGCCTCCACCTGTATCGGGCTTTCCTCAGGCTGGTCCGGGCGGCGCCACCGCATGCGAGGCGTGAGTTGATTTGAGAAAGGGAGAGAGCGAAAACACAGACGCGCGCCAACCCGGGCCCTGCTTCCTTTCCAGCATGACACGGGCGCGCCGCCGTGGGTTGCACGCGCCCGCCAACCCTCTCGCTGCCCTGTGCATTGCCGTGTGTGCGAGTCACTTCCGCCATCAAAAGGGCGAGCACTCTCACCAACCAAAAGACACTCCACTCTTCCACCTCCAGCCGACCTTGCCTCCACCATCCGGGCCGGCTTTGAGGCGTCCCGGGCCTTGCCCGCGACAGCGCAGGGCGATGCGACGACAGCCAGGCATGTACTGGCGGATGGGCGACTTCAGCTCAAACGGCTTGAGGAGATGCTGGGCATGCAGAGATAGACATGGAGAACAGACGTGAGACGTGTAGAAAAAAAACACTGGCCAGGTTCAGACCATCGTATTTCTTTTGGACAGCAATGGCCGACTCGGCCGAGCCCGTCGCCACCACCGCGCACGTCGGCTTCTGCTTCAAAACGCTCACTCACCACTTCAAGGGAGGAAGCGGCCACGCGCCGACGCCCGACTTTGAGGAGGCGCACTGGTGAGGACGCGGGGTGTTGAGCGAAAAGAAAAAGGTGTGAGGGCGCGCGAAATACCCCCGCACCCGACCCGACCTCCCTCCCGACCTCCCTCCCATCCCTCCCACACATTTCCAGCCCGCTCTTCGTCACCTGGGACGCCGCCTGCCCATCCGGCGGCCCTCCCCGCCTGCGCGGCTGCATCGGCACTCTGGAGCCGCGCCCCTTGCGGGACGGCCTACGCGATTATGCCCTGACCTCGGCCCTGCGCGACCGGCGCTTTGCTCCCATCACCCACGCGGAGCTGCCCGACCTGCACTGCACCGTCTCCCTGCTGACGTCCTTTGAGGCCACGGACGGGTGGGACGACTGGACGCCCGGCACGCACGGCCTGACCATCGACTTTGAGGACCCGGGCAACGGGCGGGGCCGGTCCGCGACGTACCTGCCCGCCGTCGCGCGGGAGCAGGGGTGGGACCAGGCCACCGCGGTCGACTCGCTCATGCGCAAGGCGGGCTACAGCGGGCCCATCTCCGACGCCCTGCGGCGGGAGGTGGCGGTCACCCGGTACCAGGCCAGCACGGCGTCCGCCGCGTTCGAGGGGCTGTTCTCGGGCGGCCTGCGCGATGGGCTGGTCCCGGGCGGCGGTGGCGCGGCTGGCAAAAAAGGTGGCCAGTGGGCGTTTGCTTGACACATCCCACGCCAAATTCCCACCACTAGTAGACATCAATCAGACAGAGAGAGAGAGAGAGAGAGAGGGTCTTGTCCTTCGGAGCGTGCGCGTCATTTCATTTTTTTTCTTCTTTCATTCCTTTTTTGTCCTTTCTGTCATCGCAAAGCGCGGGTAGCCTACTCAAACTCTTCTCGCCGTCCCTCAACACACTGCCTTGACGCGGTCCACCCCACGCGGCCGCACTTTCATCATCAGCGCCAGGGGCTGGCCGGACGGCCCGCTCTGCCCACCCAGCCCGCTCGACCCGTCAAGGGGTGGCCAGTCCCGGCTGGCCGGCCGGAACCCGGCCTGCAGGTACAGGTCGGCCGCGCCGGCGTTGCGGGCGTCCACATGCAGGGCCAGGGCATGGCAGCCCCATGCCCATGCCTGCGCCTCCGCGGCCGCCAGGAGGGCGGAGCCCAGGCCCGCCCGCCGCGAGCGCGGCGAGACGGCCAGGTTGGACAGGTAGGCCAGCCCGGCCCGGGGGACCAGACGGGTCGTCCCCTTTGCCCGCACCACCCGGGGCGGGAGGTGGCCGCCCTGGAGGTCGACCACCACCGAGCCCAGGACGGTGCCGGAAGAGGAGGCGACATCGCCGAACGCGCCCCAGGTGGTTGCCGGGAGCCAGCCCGCGGGCCCAGCGGGCCGAGGGTAAGCTGGAGGGCTGCGGGTGGGCGGCGCGCCCTCGCCGCCCGCTGCCGCCACCAAACACAGAAACGGGCCCCGGGACGCCGCTTTCCTGGCGGTGCCCAGCGAGTTTGCGTACCCGACCTGCAGGCCCCACACCCGGTCCAGGCGGAGGAGCGGGGTGAAGAGGCCGGCGTTCGGGAAGAAGGACTGAGTGGTCATGTGAGAATGAGATGATGAGGTTGAGAGACATGATTGTGATGAATTGTGGGTGGCGCGGCTCACGCGCGCACGCTCAACTCACGTCGACATGCACGCTTGCCACTGGCCAATAGTCGTCCTCCATGGCGGGGCGAACGGCGTGAGGAGGAGGATTGTCGGATGCACTAGACGGCGGGGCCGCATTTGCGAGAGTGCTAGTGGTTGATTGCCGCGGTCGCCGCCAGGCGGATACAGCTGGCCAGCTGATTTGCGGGCGGGCATGGGCTTGGGTCACTGCCACCCGCCCTGGCGGTGGCGGCCGCCCTGGGGCGAGCATTGGGCAACGTTGTGAAAGAATTCTTTCATGCTTCCTAGCCAAAAACGCGCTGTTTCACTTCCCTTTTTTCGTCAGTTGCCGGCCATGCCCCAAAAACGCGTCCTCTACCCAGCCTCCATCTGGGATGAGGAGGTAGTCACTGCTGCCGTCCTGGGCGTGGCGGGTGGCAAACCTGTCCACGTCCACTCGGTGTACCGGTGAGCCGACGACCGGTTTAGCCGCCGCCACCGCTCCCCGACTCTCGACCGACCTCCCCCTCTCATCATTCCCACAACGCTTTCGCCGCCCCGCCATCTTCTCCCCATAGTTACCTCCTCCAGGGCCCGGCCCACCTCCCCCAGGACGCCCCTGACATTCCAAACACGGTACGCGCCCTGCTGACCACCGCCTTCACTCGCCGCACGGCCACGCTCACAAAAGCCGTCACCTCGGCCGATGGCGGTGCCACCAAACTCCTGCTCCGGCTGCAGGACGGCCTGGACGTGGAGACTGTCATCATGCGGTATGACACGACAACAGCCGGCACTGCTGCTGCTGGCGATGATGCCGCGCGCACCACCAAGAAAACAGGCGGCCGCCGGGCGACCGTGTGCGTTTCCTCGGAGGTCGGGTGCGCCATGGCCTGCCAGTTCTGCGCGACGGGGACCATGGGCCTCCTGGGCGACCTGACGGCCGGCGAAATCGTGGAGCAGCTGGACTGGGCGGCGGAGGTGTTGCGGGGCGGCGGGCAGGCGGGCCCCCGGAACGTCGTGTTCATGGGGATGGGCGAACCCTTGAACAACTGGCCCGCCGTCCGGGCCGCGACTTGCATGATGACGGGCCCCGCCCGGTGGGCGCTGCGCCGGTCGGCCGTCACCATTTCAACTGTAGGCGTCATCCCGCGCCTGGCTGACGTGGCCCGCGATCTGCCGGGCGTGTCGCTGGCGCTGTCCCTGCACGCGCCGACGCAGGAGGGCCGGCTGAAGATCGTTCCGTCCGCCCGTGCCTACCCGCTGCCCAAGCTCATGGCGGCGCTCGACGCGTACCAGGGTGTGACGGGCCAGAAGGTGTTCGTGGAGTACGTCCTGTTGGCGGGCGTGAACGATTCGGCCGAGGACGCGGCGGGCCTGGCGGCGCTGTTAGGGTCGCCGGAACGGGCCAGCGCCGGCCTCCACCTCAACCTCATCCCCTGGAACCCGGTCCTCGCCGCCGCTGACGCCGACGCAACTCCCGCGGACGCCCCTGCCGCGCCCATGAAGTACACCGCGCCCGACCCGGGCGCCGTCGAGCTGTTTGCAAGTGCCGTGCGCGGGGCGGGCGTGCCCGTGACGGTGCGGGCGGAAAAAGGGCAAGACATTGCGGGCGCGTGTGGCCAGTTGGTGGTGCAGAAGGGCGGCGGCGGGTGTGCGGGGGGTGCCGCAGGTGGAGGCGGCGACATGGAGGACCTGGTGCCGGCCACTCCGGGCGTCGTGTAGTAGTGTGTGGATGCTGTGTATCGTGGTTCTTTGTTAGGGACGCACACCTCTGCACTCTCTCTCTCCGTTGGTGCATTCTCTCTCCACGCCCTCTCTCCATTTCCTCTCTCTCTCCAAAACCCGAAAGGCATCACACACCCCGCTCTCTCTTTACGCCACACATACACTCCCCCACACACCCCTCTCTCGCTCTCTCTCCTTCCTCACGTGCTCAAGCCTCCTGGACCAGGTGCGACCCTTCCAGGCTAAAGCCCGCGTCCGCCAGGGCGGCCGACCGCAGGAGGGGCCCCAGGTCGGCCACCCCGTACTCGCGCGCCTTCTCCTCCAGCGCCCGCAGGGGGACGCGCACCCGCCCGTCCGAGTCGTCCCCGCCCACGACGGCGGCGAAGCGGGCGTGCTCCCGGGCGAGGCCTTGCAGGGCCGCCAGGAGGAGCTCCCGGTCGCCGGCCGCCGTGGTCAGGTATTTTGCAAACTTGGCGCGCATCGCTTTCTGGACCTGCAGTTTCTGGGTGGCCACAAAGGAGCCCAGCATCATGCGCAGGGCCGCGTCCACGTCCGCGTCCGCCACATAGTCCCGCAGGTGCATGCAGGCGTGCGCCTCGGACATGCGGATGATGGACTCCAGGTGGCGGACGGCGACCGGCATGCCCGACGCGACCGCGGACTCGGCACGCAGGTGCGCGTACACCGACGCGATCTTGTCCGCGTCCGCCGCCGCCAGTTTGGGCTTGCACGTCGACTTGGCGTACGCAATGTACTTTTTAAGCTGGTCCTGGGTGAGCGGGTCGACGCCGTCGGGCGTCTGGCGGGGCAGGTCGGGGATGGTGGTGGGCACCGGCACCGCGCCGGGCTCCGCGGCCAGCACGCCGGGCGCGTCGGGGTGGGCCCGCATGTGGGAGGCCGTCACGAATTCGGCCAGCCGCCCGTCCGATGCCGGGTCTGCCGTGTCCTTGACCACAAACAGGATGTCAAACCGGGACAGGATGGGTTCGGTCAGCTCCACGTTCTCCGCAAAGGTGCGGGTGGAATTGTAGCGCCCATCCACGGGGTTGGCCGCCGCGATTACGGCGCACCGGGCCTGCAGCTGGGTGACGATGCCGGCCTTGGAGATGGAGATGGACTGCTGCTCCATAGCCTCGTGGATAGAGACGCGGTCCTGTGGAAAGGGAAGAGAGTGAGGAGGTGTGATCACGAACACGCGCGCGCGCACGCGTGTGCGCGCGCTTCTCTCCCCATCCTCCCACCCTCATTCTCTCCGTCTTCCTTACCTGCTCGTTCATCTTGTCAAACTCGTCGATCAGGCACACGCCCCGGTCGGCCAGGACGAGGGCGCCCCCCTCCAGCGTCCACTCCCGGGTGATGGGGTCCTTCTGGACGGCCGCCGTAAGGCCGACGGCGGACGCGCCCTTGCCCGTTGCAAACACCGCGCGCGGCGCGACAGCTTCCACGTATTTGAGGAACTGCGATTTGGCCGTCCCCGGGTCGCCCAGCAGCAGGACATTAATGTCACCACGCAGGCGGTGCGCAGTCCCGCGCGTCTTCTCCTGGCCACCAAACAGAGCCAGGGCCAGGCCCTGCTTGATGTCGGAGTGGCCGTAGATGGAGGGCGCGATGGCCGCTGCCACGCGCGCGCCGATCCGGGGGTCGCGCGCCAGGCGCTCGCACTCGGCCCGGTCGTCGTCCGTCAGCCGCACGCCGCCCGCGCCCGCCTCGTCCTCCCGGCGGACCACGTGGTTGGCTTCCAGCAGGGTCGTGAAGACGGGGAAGCCGTGGCGGGCGTTGAGGGAGACGTCGTAGGCGTGCGCGTACACGCCCGTAACGTCGATCAGCTCGCCTGGGCGGGCCGCGTCGATGAGGTCGTGGCGCAGGACCACGTCCTTTTGCCGGGGCAGGCGCCCCGCCGGCACGGACCCGGGCGCTTCCTGGACCGTGATCTTCTGGAAGTTCTGGTAGACGGTCTCGGCCGAGTTGACGGCAAAGGGCCCCTTCGACTGGCACTGCGGGCAGGAGCCCAGCTTGATCTCGCCGCCATCATCCGTCTGGACAAAGGGGCCCAGCAGGTACCGGCACTTCAGGCAGTCGTACTTGACCAGCTGGAGCATGGGGTAGACGCAGGTGCGGCGGGTGGCGACCCCGGCAATGCGGACCAGCTTGCCCAGGTGGTACTGGCGCAGGTCCCGGATCGCGTCGTGGATGGGCAGGTCGGCGATGCGCACGAAGACCTGGCGGTGGATGGCCCCGTACTCCGGGAACTCGGACAGGGCGGCCTCGAAGGCGGCACCGTGCAGGACGTCCAGCAGGGCGGACGGCGCGTCCGCCACCCAGACCGCCACGGTCGGCATCATCGTGCACAGGTGCGTGTAGGAGACCTCCAGGGACTGGCCGTTGCTCGCGCACATGTCGCGCAGGCGGCCCCGGTACACCCGGTCCCCATTGGCGTCCGCGAAGTCGCGCAGGAAGGCCCGGAACTGGGAGGCGACCGCCCGGCGAACGGGCTCCTGGGCCAAGTACTCCCGGGGCGGGCCGCGCGCGTTGTCCAGGTCGACGCCCAGGTCGGGCAGGTCCTCCGTCTCCAGGCCGTCCGTGCCGGCGGTGGGGGCGGGGTTGGGGGCGCCACCGTCGCCGCCGCCGCCACCCTGGGCGCGCTCGATGCGGCGGCGGCGGGCGGGGCGGTCGGCGTCCGCGTCATCCGCGTCCTCGTTGGCGTCGTCTGTGAATGGAGAGCGGAGAGGGTGGAGGAAAGAAGAAAAAAATGAAGGGGGGTCTCTCCAATCAAGATGCGAGCGGGCTCCGCCCCGTGTCACGCCCCCTTTGCCCGTTGCGGCCCCAAGTCAGGCTAAGCCCACCCCAGCAGTCAAGCTGTGCGCCCCGTTTCACCCTCGCACCTTGCAGCGCCCCGGGTAGGCGCGCCCCGCGCCGGCCGGCCCGCCCTTCCCGCACGTCGCGGCGGGCCATCGCCCGCTCGGCTGCCGCCCGAGCGTCAGGCGCCAGCTCCGGGTCGTCCACGTCCTCGTCCAGGTCCGCGTCGTCGTACGCATCCAGGGCGGGCATGGGGCGGTAGTCACTGGGGTGAAGAAAGAGAGAGAGAGAGAGTTGGGCGGGCGTCAGGCGGCGCGAAGGAAGCGTGACGTGACGTGACGCCGAAAAAAAAACTCCCGCCAATGTGGTTCCGCCCCGCGCTCTCCTCCACCAAACTCACTCTTCCGCGTTTTCCAGCAGGTCCTCACCCTCCGAGTCCTCATCAGAGCCCCGGCGGACACCCCGGCGGCGGCCGCGGCCGGCACCGGGAGCGACCACCCGGCCGACCGCGAGGCCAGGCACCGGGTCGTCGCCGTCCGAGTCGGTGCCAGACAGGTTGCGGGAGTCGACGTCCGACCGGTCGTCCGGCGGCGGGACCGCGAATTCGTCAGGGTGAGGGGCTTCGGCCTGTGACGAGGGAGCGAGGGAGAGAGATAATGGATGGAGGCGGTGGTGAGAGCGTGGCGGGCGGGCTGCGGGAGCGAGGAGAGAAGAGAGCGGATGCGACGGAGAAGAGCGGCATCGCGCGAAACAATTTCGATGCAAGCATGTGGCAGCCCATCGGGCTTACGCTTGCCACCCCACGCGTGCGCGATGAGTAGGGGAGCTAGTGTTACATGCTTGGAGGTGGAGTGGGCATCGAAGAACGCACCATGGTGGGCGGCTGGTGGACGCGGGCGATACAGGAGTGCTTTTTTTTAAATGAGAATGATGAGACCACCCCGCTCCAGCTTTTCTACACAGGCAGCTCGCCCCGCCCGCCCATGTTACTCTCCCCAGTGCTGCCCTTCACATCTACCCGCATCAACACCGCGTCGCTGCCGTCTTTATAGTACGCCCGCCGCACACCGACTTCCCTGTACCCGGCAGCTGCGTACGTGGCGCGGGCGGCTGCGTTTCCCGCCGCGACCTCCAGCAGGGCGCAGCCGCCGGGCGGTGGCAGGGCGGCGACGACGCCTGCCAGGGCCACGCCCGCCCCTCGCCGGCGGGCGCCCGGGTGGACGGCCAGCTCCAGGAGTTGGACCTCGCCCGCGACCGTCCACCAGATGGCCAGGCCGACGACGGACGGGAAGGAGGAAGGAGGAGGAGGAGGAGCGGGAGGTTGGGAGGCAGACGTGGAGGCCGGCTCGTCCCGCCCCGCGTCCGGGTCGTCGCCACTGGCCGCCTGCTGCAAGTTCCAGGCCTCCACGACCGCGACGGTGGCAGTGGGCGAGTCCAGTTCGTGCTGGATTGAGAGATGTGGGTGATGATGATTGAGGGGGGGGCGAGGTTCGAAGACGCTTTAACTCCCGTCGCCTTCATCTTCCCCTGCTCACCTGCAGCTCGGCGGGCCCCCACGCCGGGTTGCCACATGCACGTTCAATCGCGACCAGGGCGGTCAGGTCGGCCTGGGTGGCCAAGCGGACGGTGTGGGCGACAGAGGGCGGCGGTCGCGGTGCGTCAGAAGACGCAGCATCTGCTGCATCGGCGCAGGCAGGCGGCGCAGGCGTGCGTGCCCTGCGCCGCCGGGGAGGGTCGGGTTGTGGGGGCGGCGCCCATATACGGACGGCAAAGCCCGTGCGCGGGCCCCAGGCGCGAGGGATTCGGACCCCGTCCGTCGGCGCGGGCGCGGTGAGGAGGATGGCACGGCGGTTCATTTTTTGCCTGCTTCTCGGCTGTCGGGTGTTTTTGAACAGCGCACTCCTGCCCTCCCTGCGTCCCGCCCCAAAACACAATATTATTTTACAAGGAAGAAGAGAAGGGTGATAATGAATGGGTCCGCCGGCACACGCCCTACCCTTCAGCATGCCGCCTCCCGCACCCCGTCCCCACCCCCGACCCGGACCAGCCCCCACCGGGCGGCAAACCCGCTCGCGGCTGCTGCGGCCGCACCGACGCTCGACAGCAGCGCCTCCGCCGCGACGCCCAAGCCGGGGAGGGCGGCGGCGGCGGCGTCCGGATGTCCACCCGGCGCCGCCACCGGCGCGGCGCCTGCCATGGTCGGCGGTCGTGGTGGAGAATCGGCGGCGCCTGGGCCGCCGCCCCCCGCCCGGATGAGGAGTTCCACACCAGGTGGCGCCTCCAGCAGCTTGCCGCCGCTGCCCAGGAGCGACCAACCCGGCCGGGACGCCGCTGCCGCCCGGGCGGCCTGGGCCGCCTTGTGGCGCAGGACGCGGAGGGGCGGGAAGCCGCCGCCCCCGCCGCCAAAGTCGTAGGTGGCGCCCACTTTACGGGGCGGCGCCCGCGCGGACCCCGCTTTCTCAGCCGCGCCTTTCCCGCCCTCCGCCGCCCGCCGGGCGGACGCTGCCAGGCGGGTCGCAAAGAATGCGAGCGCGGCCAGATGCAGCCCCACCACGACCGCGACGAGCGGGGAGTGCAAGGACAGGCCCGCGTGCGTGGCGACGGGAGGAGGGGAGGCAGGCGTGGTGGTGATGGTGGCCGCAGCTGCAGCGGCAGCGGCCGCACCAGCGACAACCGCGGCCGCCGCGGCCGCCGCGTCCGCCAAGGCCGCTGTCCCGCGACCCGCGTCCGCCAATGGGGCGGCATCATCCACAAAGGCTTGCAGCAGGGAACGCATGGTGTTGTTTTTTGTGTTTCTTTTTCAGCCAGCAATGAGCAGGCGGGCTAAAACCTCGTCCGGCACTGGTGCCTCGCCCGCGCTGCCGAACGCGTCGGCCAGCCGAGCCGCCAGTTGGTGTTTGCAGGCGGCCGCGTCCGACTTGCCGGCGACCTCGTAAAAAAAGGAGTCGCACGAGCAGTAATGCGCCGGGAGCGTGGTGTGCGCGTGCACGGGGTGGTGGTGGTCGCCGCGCTGGTGGTGGCCGCGGTGGCCGCCGCCGGTCGCGCCCGCCCGCACCTGGAAGAGGACCCGCCCGGAGGGGGTGCCGGTGATCCGGGTGACGGCCCCACTTTCGGCGAGGGCCAGGGCGCGCGGCAAGTTGCGGTCAAAGAGGGTGTGGAGGGCGGCCAGGTCGGAGGGCGATACTGCGAGAATGGAGCGAAGGTTGTGAGCGTTTTCGATTTCGCTCCTGGGCTCCCGTCTCCTGCTTTTCTTTTTCCGGCTCAAAGTTTACGCCCGCACCTCCCGCACCCGCCGCCCAAATTCACCTTCAGCCGGCTGGTACCCGTGCAGGCGTTCAAAGAGGGAGGCGGCGATGCTGGAAGAGGGTGGGTGTGAGTTGGCGTGAGTTTAAGAGAATGACGCAGCCCCGAATGACGCGTCGGCCGTGTTTTTTTTTTGTGGGGGGGGAGCGCCGCGCCCCCGCGGCCGAGCCGCGGCACACCACCAGGCACCCTGGCAAAGGATGGTCCACCGTACCTGGACACTGATGGCAGGCTTTGGCGAGCTGTCGGACGTTGGGGTGCGTGCATGCAGCGGTGAGAGAGGGAGCAGGCGAGAGAGCGAGAAGTTTTGAAAATGGTGGCCACGGTCAAGCCTCCATCTTCTCCATTTCCTCCTCTCTCTCCCTCGCACCCCCGCGCCCACGCACACCGTCTCCACCCTCTGCACGCACGCACCAATACTCATGGATGCCCGCGCCCTGCTGACCGCCGCCCCAGCGGCCCAGACCAGCGGCAGCGGGCGGCGCCGCCTCCGCCGTCGGCCGCGCGCCTCCACCTCCACCTCCTCCAGCAGTGGGGGCGGCGGCGGGCCGCCTGCGCCCGCGCCCGCGCCCGCGCCACTTCCACCCGCCCTGGCATCCTCCTCCTCCTCCTCTTCCTCGTCGTCGTCCCCTGCCGGGAGCAGTAGCGACTCGGAATCCGGTTCCAGCTGGACAGGGTTCTCCTCGTCCTCCGGCGACTCCAGCGGCAGCACCAGCAGTGGGAGCGGCGAGGACACCCCGCCCCCTGCACGCGCGCCACCCCCTCCCGCCTCCCGCCCGCCTGCCCGGGCCCTGGCCCCGCGCAAGCCGGCGATAGCCAGTGCGGCCGACGTGTCAGGCCTGGCGTTGGCCGCCGCCGCCCAGGCCCGCGTGGTGCCGGCGAGCCTGCCGCCCACCTCTCCTCAGCCTCACCCCCCCACCGCCGTCGCGGCGCTCGCCTGGAAAGGGCCGGGCGGCGCGGCGACGGCCGGCGGGCCGGGCGTGGGGGATGTGGCATCCATCCTGCCCCCGAGCCGGTGCGCTGCGAGGGAGAGAGAGAAAGAGAGAGAGAGGGACAGGGGGTGGAGAAGGAGGGCCAGGAGGCGCGGGGCGTGTGCGTTTTTTTTCGGGGTGCCCCCTTCTCATCGTAACTCCGCAACCCTTTTTTCCCTTCCTTGCTTTCCCTCTCTCTCTCCTACAGTTGGGCCGCCGACGCCGGCTGGTACGACCGGTCCACCCGCCCCAAACGGTTCGGGGCCTTCTTGAGCGGTGCGGCCGCCTTTGATGCGGCCGCCTTTGGCGTCGCCCTCCCCGAAGCGGCCGCCCTGGACCCTCAGCAACGCCTGCTGCTGGAGGGCGCAGCGGAGGCGCTGTGGTCGGGCCTGCCGCCTCACACCCCGCCCTCGCCCTTCCCTGCTCCACCGCCCGACGTCGCCGTCGCCGTCGGCATGTCCTACACGGAGTACTACCTGAACGTGGCGTCAACGGGCGGACTGACCGCCTTCAGCGCGACGTCGGGTACCCTGTCCGCGGCGTGCGGTCGGGTGTCGTTCTGCCTGGGGCTCAAGGTATTAAAAAAAAAAGGGGGGGGGAGGGGGGGGGAGGGGATGGATGGGAAAACGCCACGCACGCACGCGCGCTCACTGGCCTGTCTATCTCCCTCTTACGCAAACAGGGCCCCTGCGTCACCATTGACACCGCCTGTTCCGCCTCCCTGGTCGCCGCGCACCTGGGCTCCTCCACCTTTACGCACCGGTCCTCCCCCAACCCGTGCTCCCACGCGCTGGCGGCCGGTGTCAACCTCACCCTCCGCTCCGAGACGCCGGCCGTCCTGGCAAAGGCGGGCATGCTGGCGGAGGATGGGCGGTGTAAGACCCTCGACGCCTCGGCGGACGGTTATGCCCGGGGCGAGGCCTGCGTGGTCTTGCTGCTGCGGGCGGGGTGGGTTGCGGAGGAGGGCGGGGCTGGCCCGACCCTGGCCGTCCTCGCTGGGTCCGCCATCAACCAGGACGGCCGGTCGGGCGCGCTGACCGCCCCGTCCGGCCCCGCGCAGCAGGCGGTGATAAGGGCGGCGTTAGGGGCAGCGGCGCTGGCCGCGTCCGACGTGGTCGGCCTGGAAATGCACGGGACGGGCACGCCGCTGGGCGACCCGATCGAGGTCGGCGCCGCCCGGGCTGCCCTCCGCCCTTCTCCCTTGCCGCCAGCCTCCTCCCCGCTATCTCTGTCCGCCGCCAAAGCCCGCCTCCTGCACACGGAGCCCGCTGCGGGGGCCACGGGCCTGGCGTCGGCCATCGCCCGCGCGGCCGGCCTGGGCGCCCACGCCTTTCCCTCCCTGCGCGCCCTCAACCCGCACGTCTCGGCCGCGCTCGGCGGCACCGCCCACGCCTGCCGCGCGCCGGCTGCTGCGGGCCGCCTCGCCCCCACCACCGCCCTGGGCGTGTCCGCGTTTGCCTACCAGGGCACAAACGGGCATGCCCTGGTCATGCCGGCTGCTGGGGCAGGCCGCCCGTCCCCATCCCCGCCCTCCCCAGCCCCCTGGCGCCACCGCCGCTTCTGGTGGCAGGCGTGCGCCCACCCGCTGCTGGGCGCAGTTGGCCCGGCCACCGCCAGGCTCGCCACCTTTGTGGCCACGCCCCTAGCGACCTCGCCCTGCCTGGCCTGGCTAGGGGATCACAGTGTAGGTCGCCGGGCCATTGCGCCCTCGGCGGCGCTGTGCGAGCTGGCCCTTGCGGCGGGCGTCGCGCTGTTGCAGGCCGGCAACGACAGCCCGGCCTGCCCGTGTGTGGTCGCGGGCGTCGCACTCGCGTCCCCGCTCCGCCTTGTGGCCGGGGCGGAGGCGGCCATGGTGAGCGTGGACCTGGCATCTGGAGGGGTGCGCCTGGTGACGGGCAGCACCGTCCACTTGACGGGCCGGCTGCTGGGGGCCGTGGAGAGTGAAGGGGGCGTCGCTTCTCCTGCTACTCCCCTCGCCCACCCCCTCGCCCGGCACCCCCTCACGCCCACTCCCTCCCGCCCCACCTGCGCGGCCATCGCCCCACCCCTCACCCCGCCCGCCGGCTACTGGACGCACCCTGCGTTGGGTGACGCTGCGATACACGCGGCTACCGCGCTGCGCCCCACAGGCGACAAGGCCGCCCTCATCTCGACCGGCCTTGCCAGTTATGCGCCTAGGGGCGGCGGAGCCCGCGGCGGGCGGCAGGCTGCCTGGGCGGCCGCCTCCGCCCGCCCGGGCGCGGGCGGGGCGACCACCTCATCCAGCCGCCTCATCAACACACCCTCCACGCCCTGGACCTTCTTGGCCGGCCCCGCCCTGTGCGTGGAGGGCGTGGTGGCTGTCAAAGCTGGCGGTGGGGCGCCCCAACCCGCGCGCGCGCCGGCAGCGGCAGCGTCCACCATCACCCTTCCCCTCCCGCCCTTTCCACCCCCTCCGCCCTCTTTTGACGAAACCCTGGCCACCCTGCCCCTGCTCAACGCGCTCCCCCCCGACGCGGCCGCCGTGGACGCCCGGTTTGACGCCTGGGCGAACGCGCTTCTGGGCGTGGCCTTCGCTCAGTTCGGGGTTTACCGGGCCGGCCCCGGCGCGCCCATCGACACGGCCGCCTTGCGGGCCACCACCACGCCCGCCCACCAGCGGCTGCTGGCCGAACTGATTGAGGCGGGCGCACGGGGTGGTCTGCTGGTGCGGGGCGGTGGAGGCGATGACGACTCTATGTCTTCCCCGTCCAGCCTCCCCACCCCCGACCCAGCCTTCCTGGCTACCGAGGGCGCCGCCCTGTCGGCCCACCCGGCCACCTCCGCCGCCGCCAAACTACTGGGTCCATGTGCGGCTGCCCTGCCTGCTGTCCTGACGGGCAAGGCCGGGTTTGCGGACGCCATGTTCCCGGGCGGGTCGCCCCACCTGGTGGAACCCGTCTACAAAAACCCACTCGTCTCGGCACCCTTCAACGCCCAGCTGGCCGCCGCGGTCGTGGCCTTTGCGGACGCCACGCCGCCTGACCAACCCTTTCGCGTCCTGGAGATCGGGTCAGGGTCAGGAGGGACATCCGACCCCGTCCTGAAAGCCCTGGACCCGCTGGTGAAAGGGGAGGGGAGCGGGCAGCAGGCGCAGCCGCGCACGGTCGAGTTTACCTACACCGACCTCTCCCCCGCACTGGCGGCCTACGGCCGCCGCACCTACGGCCCGTCCCACCCCTTCGCCACCTTCCGCACTCTCGATGTGGAGGGTGACCTGGTCACCCAGGCTGTTGAGCTGGGTGCCTATGACGTGGTGCTGGCGACCAACGTCCTGCACGCGACCTCAGACATGGGCCGCACGCTGGGCGCGTGCAAAGCCCTGCTCCGCTCCGGCGGCCTCCTCCTGGCAAATGAGCTGGCGTCCAAGACCCTGTTCCTCACCCTTACCTTTGGCCAAACGACCGGGTGGTGGGCGTACGTGGATGGCGCGCGGCGCGTGCCCGGGTCGCCCATCCTGGACGCGGATCGATGGGTTGGCCTGATGAAGGAAGCCGGCTTTGGGCGGGTGCAAGTGTTGGGGTCGGCAAACGCCGCCAGCCGCCCGCGCTTGCTGGCCCGGCAAGCCGTCATTGCCGGCCTGAGTGACGGCGTGGTCAGCGTGCGGCGGGCAACGTCCCCGACCGGTCCTGCCACAACGCAACCACCACCACCGCCACCGCCACCTCAACCCACTGCGGCCGCCGCCGGCCCGACCGAGGCGGCCGTCCTGGCCCGTGTGCTCGCCCTGACGGCGGGCCTGCTGGGCGGCGGTGGCGGCCCGCGGCCCGCCACCCCAGACCCGACCACCCCCTTTACCTCTGCCGGCCTGGACTCCATCGCGGCCGTCGAATTGCGGGACGGCCTGGCCGGTGAGTTTGGAGTCGACCTGCCCGCGACCGCCGTCTTTGACCACCCTACCCCGCTCTCCCTCTCCCGTTTCATTGCAGGTCGGGCGGCGGCATTGGCGGGCATGCCGCCGCCGCCGTCGCCGTCGTCATCTTCAGCGCCTGCTTTGGCTGTGCTTGCTCCCGGTGCGGGCGTTGTTGCTGCCCCGCCGCCCCCCGCTGCCGCCCCTCAACCCTCTCCATCCGTCAGCCCGGCCGCCGTCCAGGCCGAGCTGGGCGCCCTCCTCGCCGGCGTCCTGGGCCTGCCGTCCCCGCCCCCCGTCGACGCCCCGCTCTCAACCCTGGGCCTGGACTCCATCGGTGCTGTTGAACTGCGCAATGTCGTGCAAACCAGGTGGGGCGTGGACCTGCCGGCGACGGCGGCCTTTGACTTTCCTACCCTGGCCGCGCTGGCTGGGGTCATTCTGGCTGGGGCTGGTGGGCCGGGGCGGGGGCAGGAGCAGCAGGCGCCCGTCGCCCACCCGCTCCTGGACGCTTCTCTTGTCGCCTCTCACCTGGCTTGGGCGGGGAACGGTGGTCCGCCATCCATCTCAACGCCCACCCCCATCACCGCCCTCGCCTGCGCGCTGCCCGGCGCCAACGGCCCCGCCCCGCTAGACTTGGGCGCCCTGGCGACGGGCACCGACCCCGTCCGCCCCCTGCCCTTGGCCCGGTGGGACGTGGATGCGAGTGCGGGGGACGGCCGGGGTGGTGTCCCCGCCCTGTCCGACCCCCGCGCCCGCCACCCGCGGTTTGCGGCCCTCCTGGCGTCCGACCCCGCGGGCTTCGACGCGGCCGCCTTTCGCATGGGCCGTGGTGCGGCCGAGGCGGCAGCGCTGGACCCCCAGCAACGCCTCCTGCTGGAGTCGGCGGCTGAGGCGCTACTGACAGGTAATGCGCTGTCCCCCGCAAATGGCGAGCCCTCCCCGGTCGGCGTGTATGTGGGGTGCGTGTGGCAGGAGTGGGCGGCCGTCCAGGGCCGGCTGGGCGTGGCTGAGACGGCCGCCGTCCTGACCGGCTCCGGCCTCAACTTCATGGTGGGGCGGGTTTCCTTTGCCATGGGGCTGAGCGGGCCGTGCGTGGGGCTGGACACCGCGTGTTCATCCTCCCTGGTCGCGGCCCACCTGGCGCGGCGGGCGCTGGCCGCGGGCGAGGCGGCCTGCGCCCTGGCGGGCGGCGTCAACCTCTTGCTGCTGCCTGACACGGGAGCACGGATGGGCGTGCTGGGCTCCCTGTCACCCACGGGGCGGTGCGCCTCCCTGGACGCCACAGCGGATGGGTATGGGCGTGGGGAGGGGTGTGCGCTGGTGCTACTGGGCGGCCTGGCCCCGCCGCTCGCGCTCCTGGTCGGCACTGCAATCAACCAGGCGGGCACCGCGTCCGGGCTGACTGCGCCCAGCGGGCCTGCCCAGGCGGCGGTCGTGCGGGCCGCCCTGCGCGACGCGCACGGTCGGGCCAGTCCAGGCGAGGTTGCAGGTGTTGCTCTACATGGCACCGGCACGCCTTTGGGCGACCCCATCGAGGTCGGCGGCCTGGGCGACGCGCTGGGTGGCGGCACAGGCGCGGCCTCCCGGCCCCATGCGGTCGCCCTCATCTCGGCCAAAGCCGTCTACGGCCACACCGAGGGCGCCGCGGGCGTGCACGGGGCCCTGGCGGCTCTCTTTGCGGCCCGAACCCGTACCGCCCCGCCCATGCTCCACGCCCGGGCGCTCAACCCGTACGTGGTCGCGGCTTTGAGCAAATACTGGGTGTCCGTCCGTGCGCCGCCCGCGGCCGTGCCGCGGGGTGGGGTGCCCCTGGTGCGACGCTCGCCCGCCCGCCCCAGCCCGCTCACAGGCAGCTCGTCGTTTGGCATGTCGGGCGTAAATGCCCATGCTTTGGTGGAGGGTAAGGCGGTGAATGTGCTCGCCCCGCCCCCGCCAGTCGCCTGGCGCCGCGCCCGCGCCTGGCCCGCCCCGCCCCACCACGCCATGCTCTGGCGGGGCCTCCCGTCCACCGCTGCCGCCGCCCGCTTCACGATTGTCCTGGCCTTACCTTGCCTGGCCCATCTGGGTGACCACATTGTGGCCGGCCGCCCCATCCTGCCCGGTGCGGCCATGCTAGAGGCCGGCCTGGCGGCGGTGGCCACTCTGTCGGCCGCAGCGGACGAGGAAGGCGGCGCTGGGCAGGCGGGCCTGTCCGGGGCGACCCTGCCGGCGCCTGTGCTACTGACGCCGCCACTGCCCAACCTGGAGGTGGTGGTGGGGCTGGGTGATGGTGGTGTGAGTTTGGGCATCGTGGGTGGCCGCCCATCTCTGCGGGCGACCGCGGTGTGGGTGGGAGGAGAGGCTTCGAGCTCAACCTCCTCGGCCTTCTTCACCCACCCGTCTCGCCTCGTCCGCCGGCCGCCTCTCCTTTCACCGCCCGCACCCTGGATCGCCGCCATTGCCGCGCCCGGCCTCGCTCGGGACGGCTTCTTCTCCCCACCCGCCTCCACGGACTCGGCCATGCAATTGGGGCCCGCATTGGCGGCGGACTCAGAGGGCCCCAGCCAAAGCGCGCGCGTCGTGGCCAGGGTCGGCGCCTACACCGCCCCCGTCGTGGGTGGGCTAACCAGCCCGTGGGCCTCCTCGCAACGCTCTCCCGGCCCCGGCTGGGAAACTTGGCACCGTCTGGGCGGTGGTGGCGGGGTGGTGGTGGCCGGGCTTCTCGCAAAAGAGGTTGGCGGGCGGGCTGCGGTCGAGCCGGCCTCAGCCTTAATTCCTGCTACTGCTCCTCTGCTGGCGTCCGACTGCCTGTACGCCGTGGACTGGCGGGTCTCCGAGCCGGCGAGGGCACCGAGTGGTCGGATTGGTCGCTCCCTGACCCTGCGCACGCCCACCAAAACCTGCACACTGCGCGGCTCGGGCCCCGCAACCTCGGCTGCCGCGCGCGCGGTGGCCGCGGCCGTTGGTGCAGGGTTGCCCTCTCCGTCCGCCACGCTGTTGTGCAGGGGCGGGGCGGCCGTCGACGTGGCAGTCACAACCCCGTCCCCATACTGCTCTTCATTTGTGACCCGTGTCACCGCCGCCGCGTCCGCTGCCGCCGTCCTGCGGGTGGCGGCCGCGGAAATGCCCTCTGTCCGGTGGTCGGTGGTGGACGCAAGCGCTGGGAGTGCGGCCTCCATCCCGGTCGACGCCGCCCACTCCGCCGCCGGACCGGCGGCGGTCTCCGGTGGGGCCATGTATAAGCCTCGGCTTCTGCGCACACCACCGTCGAGGAGGAGGAGGAGCTCCACCGCCGCCACCGCGCCTGGCTTTGGCTTTGATGGTGCGTCGGTCATTTCAGGCGGCACCGGGGCGGTCGGCTCCCTGCTCGGCCTCTGGCTGGCCGAGGCTTCACCCGCCAGCCGGGTCACCCTCCTCGGCCGCACAGGGCATGCGAACCCAGGCGATTGTGCGGCGTTACGCGTCGCAACCGGCCCCACCCCTCCCGCCACCCTCATCTCCCTGGTCCGGGCCGACGCAGGCTCCTGCTCGGAGGCGGGTTCCTGCCTGGCCAACACGTCCGCCCACGCCCGCTTGCGCAGCATCATCCACGCGGGGGCCGTCCTGGACCCCGCCGTCCTGCCCAACGCCACCCTGGCCAGCATCAGGACAGAAGGCGGTGCCAAGGCAGGCGGCGGCGCCCGCCTGGCTGCCGCCACGGCCGCCCACCCGCTCGCGGCCTGGCATTCCATGTCTTCCCTGGCCGCCTTTGCCGGGTCTGGCGGCCAGGGCGCGTATGCCGCGGCCAACGCGGCCCTGGACGCCTGGGCGGCCGCGGCCTCTGCCGCCGGCACCCCTGCCTCATCCATCCAGTGGGGCGCCTGGGGTGGCGGGGCCGGGATGGCGGCCCGGGTAGTCGGCTTTGCCGCACGCGCGGCGCGGGCAGGGTTGGGCGTGCTGGCGCCGTCGGTCGGAGTGGCGGCGTTGGAAGCGGTGATGGAGGGTGGTAGCGAGCGATTGGCGGGGCGGCCTATCACCGTCGGCAACGTGTTCCTGTGGGAGTCCGTCAAGCCAGACCCGGGCGGCCTATTTGGCGAGTTTGCTCCCTCACCGACCTCAACCTCGAGGAGGAAGCATAATGATGAGGTTGAGGTGGTGGCCCATGTGCCCAACAAGGCACCGTCTCCCCGCCCGCCTACCGCCACCTCTAGCCCGGCCGTCCGTGCCACCGCCCTGGCCGCCATTGCGGCCGTCTTGCCAGCCGCGGCAGCTGACCTGGGCGCCCCGCTGTCCACGGTCGGCCTGGACTCGCTCGCCGCAATCGACCTCCGAAACGGCCTGGCAGCCGCGCTGGGCCTACCGACGCTGCCCGCCAGCCTGGCGTACGACTTTTCGACGGCAGGTGCGGTGTTGAATCACGTAGTTGGGCTGGTGGGCGGGCGAAGCGAGGGGGTGGAGGAAGTGGTGGACACGACGCCGACAACGACCACCACCTCTTCTCTCCCGCCCACGCTCACGCTGCCCGCGCTCCCACCTTCGCCTGCTCTCACGGTTGAAATCGTGGCGGTCTCCGCGGCATTCCCTGGAGCGCCCACCACCCTCGCCGGCCTCTTTGCTGTCACCTCCACAGCCTCCGACCCGGTCACCCTCACCCCCCTTGACCGGTGGGACGTGGAGGGGGCTTACTCGCCCGCACCGTCCCCGCCCGGCGCCTCGTACGTCCGCCACGCCGCCTGGCTACCCTCGCCCGATCTGGCGTCCCTGGACGCGGCCGCCTTCAGGCTGAGCCCCGTGGAAGCGGCTTCCATGGATCCGCAAGGGCGGCTACTACTGACGCACGCGGCGGCGGCTTGGGCGGCGACGTCGAAAACGTCCAGTCACTCACCCTCGACTGTCGGTTTTTTTGTCGGGGTCATGCATATCGAGTTCGTGGCCGCCGCGGCCGGCCGGTGGGGCGCCCCCGTCACGCCTGCCATGGCGACGGGGAATGGCATGGACTTCCTGGCAGGCCGGGTGTCACACGCGCTGGGGTGGACGGGCCCGGCAGCGACCGTGCACACGGCGTGCTCGTCCTCCCTTGTCGCTGCCCACCTCGCCCGGGCGGCCCTGACGACCGGAAACGAGTGCAACACCGCGGGCGTGGGCGGCGTCCACGCCATGCTCTTGCCCGGCACGATGGCAGGCATTTGCCAGCTGCAAGCCCTGTCGCCCGCCGGCCGGTCGCGGGCGTTGGACGCGGGCGCGGACGGGTACGGGCGCGGGGAGGCCGTCGCGGTCTGCCTGCTGCGGGCGAGGGGCGGGCCGATTTCCTCAACGCACCCGCCCCTCGCTCTCCTCGCTGGCACGGCTGTCGGCCAGGCCGGGACCACGTCCGGGCTGACCGCGCCCAGTGGGCCTGCTCAGACCGCTGTTGTGCGGGCTGCCTATGAGGTTGCAGCCCTGTCTCCGTCCGCCCTGATGGCCGTCGCCCTGCACGGGACGGGCACTCCCTTGGGCGACCCCATCGAGGTGAGCGCCCTGGCGGCCGCGCTGAGCTCTTTTCCCCGCGCTCCCATCACCCTGGCCGCGCCCAAGACCTCCGTCGGCCACACGGAAGGCTGTGCGGGGCTGACTAATCTCCTCACAGCGCTGGTTGCGGGTCAGGGCGGGTGCGTCGCCCCCATCGCCCACCTGCGCTCGCTCAACCCGCACGTGGGTGCGGCGCTGCGCGACTGGAGCAGCGGAAGCGCGCCTGCCGCTGCCTGGGCGCCTCGCATGCCCGGCCCTGGGCCTGTTGGCCTGGCGGGCGCGTCCGCTTTCGGCATGTCCGGCGTCAACTCGCACGCCCTGGTGCTCCCTGGGAGCGGAAGCGTGGTGCGACGTGCGGAAAAGGGCTCGCCGTGGTCTCCCCGCCCAGCCGCCCACTGGCCAGCCCCGCGCTCGCTCCTCCTCGCGTGGCGGGCCCTCGCTGCTGCGTCCCCTTCCGTGGCCTCATTCGACATCGCCCTGGCGCATCCAGCCCTAAGCTGGCTGAGCGAACACACTATTGCAGGTCGCTCCATTCTGCCCGCCACCGCCATGCTGGAAGCCGGGGCCGCGGCGGCCACCTGTCTGCGTGCGGGAGCGGAAGGCTGGGAGTGGAGCGGGCGCGGCGTCGGGTTGGCGGCTATGGCCTTTGCGTCGCCACTGTCTCTGGACGGGCCGCCTGCCCATGCGGTCGTGCGTGTGTGGGTGGAGGATGGATGCGTGGAGGTTGCGGGCGCGGGGAGGCCAATGGCAGCCCACGGGAGCCTAGTGCGGGTGACGAGCGCCGCGACTCCGCCTCCTCAGGCCTGGCTCCGGGGTTTCAGCAGGGCGAGCGGTGCGGCCACCACCCTCGCTCCCAAAACCGGCACGGCCGTCGCCTCTCTCTCCTCCGCCCCGAGCTCCGATGGATTCTTGGCCCACCCGGCGATCGCTGACGCTACCTTGCACCTCTCCCTTGCGGGCGGACAGGAAGGCGCAACCCTGCGCATCCCGGCGGGTATTGAAGCGGTCGTGGTTGGTGGGGGGGCGAGCGCGGCCGCCTGGGCGGCCGTGTGGGTGGCGGAGTTCTCCTCCTCCAGCGACGCTCTGCTGGACGCGGACGCAGCCGGCTTGTTGGCCGTCCGCACTTTGCGTGCCAAGGCAGCTGGAGGAACAGCAGCCTCAGAGGCCGCCGGCTCCGCCCTGCCTGTGGCGGTGGGCATGGTGTACGACACATCCGCCCTCGTCACTGCGCCCGTGTCCAGGCGCGCCGCTTCCTACCCGACCACCCCTCGCCTCCGCTTACGCCCCGTCCGACGCCACCGCCATGCTGAGAGCGTGGCAGCCGCCGCCGCTGTGCTTGCGGTGCTCCAGCAGTCGACTAAGCTTGTCCCGGCAGCCTTGTCGGCCGTCACCTCCACCCCCGCCGCAGCTGCCCTGGTGCGGGTCGCGGCGGCCGAAGCGCCGACCACACAAGTTGCACACGCTGAGGCGGACGCTTTCACGCCGCGGTCCGCCCTGTCGAGCGCCGCTGCCACCGCCTCCGACGCGTACGGCGTGTGCATCAGCGGGAGCACGATCTCTACAACAACGCTCATCCGCCGCTCCCGCCACACAACCCCGCTGCCGGGCACCCGCCTGGAGCCGCGGCCGCGGGGGTCGCTGGCCAACCTGGTCCCCGTGCCCGTCCCCGCCCTTTCCTGCCCACCCGTTCCGGGCACCGTCCGCCTGGCCGTCCGCGCGGTCGGACTCAACTTTCGGGACGTGCTCAACACGCTGGGCATGTATCCAGGCGGGGACCCGGGCCCGCCCGGCGGAGATGTGGCGGGCATTGTGAGCGCGGTCGGGGGGGGGGTGACCGGTGTACGGGTGGGCGACCCTGTCTTTGGCCTCGCCCCGGGCTGCCTGGGCCACGCGGTGGACGCGCCGGCGGATCTTGTGGTTGCCAGCCCGCCGGGGCTGACCCCTGCACAGGCTGCCACGCTGCCCACCGCGTTCGCCACCGTCCTGGCCTGCTTCGACGCGGCGTACGGGCAAAACAGCCTCCCGCCTCCCACCGCACGCGTCCTCGTGCACGCCGCCGCGGGCGCTGTCGGCCTGGCGGGCCTGGACGTCGTCACCCGGGCGGCCGGGGCGACCGCGCTGGCAACGGCTGGGTTGCCGTCCCGGCGTCGCGCTGCCCGGGAGGCGGGCGCGACTGGCGCCGCGTCCTCCCGTGACACCACTTTCACGGACGCGTTTGGCGCGCCCTTTGCCAAAGCCAACGCGGCCGGCCGCGGCCCCATCGGCGCTCTCATCAATTCCCTGACCTCGCCCGGCATGGTGGCCGCCTCCCTGGCCTGTCTCGCCCAGGGCGGCCGCTTCACAGAGATTGCCAAGCGTGGCGTCTGGTGTCCCGCCCGGGCCGCCCAGGAACGCCCGGACGTGGCGTTTAGCGTCATCGCCATTGACCTCCTGCCCCGCCCTGTCCTGAGCGCCGCGCTGCACCGGGTGAGCGCGCTCGCGCGCGTTGGCTCTGCCCGCCCGCTCCCGGCCACAGTCTACCCGCTCTCCCGGGCACGCACCGCCATGTGGGCCATGGCACACACGCCCGCGATCGGGAAAGTGGTGCTAGAAGTGGGTGAGGGCGGCGGGCCGGCGGGCCCGCTCGGCAAGACCACACCCCCACCCGGTGCAGCCTGGGTCGTCACCGGTGGGCTGGGCGCCCTGGGCGGGCACGTCGCGTCCTGGCTGGCCGGGACGGCAGGGGCGTCCCGCATTGTGCTAGCTGGCCGCTCAGGGCGTGGTGAGTCCCCGCTGATGACCCTGGCCGCGGCCGACGGGTGTCTCGCCTCCGTGACGGCCGTCCAGTGCGACAGCGCGACCATGGCCGACTCTGCTGGCCTCGTCCGCTCTTTCACCCGGTCCATCGGCGCGCCCGGCATTGCGGGCCTGGTCCTTTCGGGTGGCGTGCTGGCGGATGCAGGGATAACCGGCCAGACACCGGCCCACCTGCGCGCCTGCTACGCCCCTAAACTGGCCACCGCGGCCGCCTTCAGCCGCGCCCTGGCCGCGGAACCCCTTGCCGCCCATGCCACCACACGCGCCCCTGCCCTCCTCGCTTTCACCTCCTCCGCCGCCGTCCTGGGCTCGCCCGGGCAGGCCGCCTATGCCGCCGCCAACGCGGCGCTCGATGGTTGGATTGCCCGCCAAGCCAAGGCCGGTACGACCGCCCTGTCCGTCCAGTGGGGTGGATGGGGCTCGGCGGGCATGGCCGCTGGCGCGGCCACCGTCGCGCGCATGAGGCGGGCCGGTCTGGAGCCGATGCCACCGTCATTGGGGCTTGCAGCGCTAGGCGGGCTCCTGGCGTCGGCAAGTGAGCATCCCTCTAACACCATGGCGGCTCTGATTGACTGGGGCGTCCTGCTGGGCGGTGGTGGCCCGGTGCCGCCCTTTTTTGATGGCGTCAAGCCACAGGTGCTGGCGGAGAAGCCGGCTCGCGCCGTCGCGGGTGCGGAGGTGGTGGAGGAAACGGCCGCGCCGACGCGCAAAAAGCCTGCCCCTCCCACCATCACAGCTGCCGCCGTCTCGGACGCCGTCCGCTCCGTTCTGGGTGGTGGCGGTGGCGGCTCGGTCGCCACCCTGGCCCCCAATACTCCGCTCACAGAGGCCGGCCTGGACTCACTGGGCGCAGTCGAACTGCGCAACGCCCTGGCCGCCCGGTTTGGGGCGCCCGGGCTGGCATCCACCGTCGCGTACGACCACCCCACGGTCGCGGAGCTGTTGGTGCACTTACGAGAGGTGGTGGGCGAAAAGGAGGAGAGCGGGGTGGAGGAGGAGGTGGTGGCGGCGCCGGTCGTGCTTCCTCCGCCGCGGCCACCTCAACCCGGCCCCGCGCCCTTCCTGGTGGACCCGGTGATGGCCGCCCCGTCTCACCCGCTCACCATCGCCTCCGCCGCGGCGGTCTACCCCGGCTCCACTGACTCGTGCATGGCCCTGGACGCCGCCACCCCCATACCCTGGCGTCGCTGGGATGTGGACGCCGCCGTTGCCCGCGGCGGGCGCTCCCCGCCCCGCTTTGGTGCATTTTTACCGGCCGGCCGTGCCTCCTCCTTCGACCCCGCCGCCTTCAGCCTGACCCGGGCCGAAGCCGAAGCGACCGACCCCCAGCAACGCCTGCTGCTGGAGCTGACCCGGGAAGCGCTGGGAGGGGCCGGCCTGGCTGGGTTGGTGGCGAGTGAAGAGGCGGCCGTGTTTGTCGGGGTCGGGGCGGTCGACTACTCGACCCTCGCCTCCGCCGCCTCCCCCCTGCCCGGCGCCTTCACGGCCACGGGCGCTGCCGCGTCCGTGGCGGCGGGGCGTTTGTCATATGTGTATGGCTTGCGCGGCCCCGCGGCCGCGGTGGACACGGCCTGCTCGTCCGCCCTGGTCGCAACGCACCTGGCTGCCGGGACGCTGGGGCGGGGTGGTGGGTCGCCGTCGTCCGCCCCGACACACCGCCCCTTTGCGCTTGCTGCGGGCGTCAGCCTGGCCCTCGCCGCCGGCACGGCTGCCGCCTTCGGCGCGACAGGCATGCTGGCTCTTGATGGGCGGTGCAAATCTTTGGATGCGGGCGCGGACGGGTACGGGCGGGCAGAGTCGGCGGTCGTGGCGGTGCTGGAGCGGAGTGGAAATAGCAGCGCTTCCGCGCTCGCCCTGCTTGCCGCTACGTCCGTCAACCAGGACGGCCGGTCCGCCGGGCTGACCGCGCCACATGGGCCGGCCCAAACAGCTGCCATTCGTGCAGCCCTGAAGGAGGCGGGCGTGGGAGCGTCGTCGGTCTGCGCCCTAGAACTGCACGGCACGGGCACGCCCCTGGGCGACCCGATCGAGGTCGGCGCGGCCGTCGCCGCGCTGTCTGCCTCCATCGACTTGGGCACGCCCAAAGCCCGCAACGCACACGCCGAAGCGGCGGCGGGGCTGGTAGGGTTGTTGGTGGCTGCCAGCCGCGTCCACATCCGCACGCGATTCATCAACCCCCACCTGGCCACCCTCAACCCGCACGTCTCAGCGGCGCTGGGGGGCGGGACGGGCGGTGGCGGCGGGTGCGCCCGGGCAGCCGGGCCGGCGCCCGCGCTCCCAACCCGCCCCCTGGTCGGAGCGTCTGCCTTTGCGTTCCAGGGCACAAACGCGCATGCCTTGGTGCAAAAGGCCGGGGATCTCCTCACCGACGCATCCACTGTCCCCTGGCGGCGGGCGCGCCACTGGTGCGCCCCGCGCGTGCCAGCCCTGTTTGTTCGCCTGCTCCTGGCCTCTGACACCGTCGTCACCGTGGAGGCTGCGGTGGCGGCCACCCCAAGGACGGTGTCAGTCTTTCCTGGGAAGAAGCTCTATGCGGGTGCTTTGATTGAGCTGGGGCGGGGCCTGGTGGAGGTGGCGTGCGATGGTGCGGTGCCCGCGCTGGTGCGCGTGGCTTTGCCAGGCACTGGACGGGTGGTCGGCGGGGTGTCGCCCGTGAGTGTCACCCTCACGCCCGCCACGGGCGAGGTGCGGGTGGTGGCGGGTCGCTCGCGCGTACTGCTGACCGGGTTGGCGTGCAGCTTGGAGGAGGTGGGCGACGCCAGGCCCTGCCCGCTGCCCCGTCGCATTTGCCTGCTGGGACGGTGGGCGACGGTGCGGCCGCGCCCGCCCGCGGTCGCCTGCCATGCCCGCGCAGATGACACGGCCCGGGCACTCTCCACGGAGGCCGCCCTGGCGCTGTCTGTCGTGGCGGCCGCGCCCGCCGCAACCCTGCCCTGTGAGGTGGCTTGCTTGGCATCTGCTCAAGTGGTGGGCGGCCCGGTCATGGCCTGCACCTTTTTCGCCGCGTCTCCTTCCCGGGCAGGCGCGGGCGCGCTCGGCCTGGCCTGGCGCCCGGGGCGGCGCCCAGCTCACGCCGGCCCCACCGCTTTTCGCACCACCTGGATTGCACAGAGTGCGGAGAAGGCGCCTGCATTCAAACCCTTGGCATTTGTGGTGCCGGAGGGCGTGCGGGCGATCGCGACCGCCCTGGGAGCGACCCCGGAAACGGCCCTGTCTCCTGCCGAGGCGGGCCGCGCTCACCCGGGCACGGCCGCCCTCCTCGCCCTCGCCGACCCCGACGCGCCCTGGGCTCTGCTGCCCGCTTTCAAGGCTGCCGCGTCGGTTAAAAACCCAACCATGGCCACGCTCATTTGTGGCAGCAGCCCGGGGGCAGAAGCAGCCCCACTCACCGCCGCGTCCGCCGCCCTCGCTCGCACCCTCTTCCTCGAGTGCCGGCCCGCGGCCGGGCCCGTCATCCTGGCCACCTTTCCGCCACCGCCGTCCGTGGACTGGGCGGGCATCATTACTGGTGCTGCTGCCCACGGTGAGGCCGCTCTTTTCCTCTCCTCCAACGCCCGCCTGGCCCGGGAGCGACTGGTGGCCGCCCCCGCGCTGCGCCCACGCCCGTCCGGCCCAACCTCATCATCACCCACCGCCGGCACAGTGCTGGTCATCGGCGGCTCCCGCGGTGTTGGCCTGGCCTCTGCGGTGGATGCCGCCCAGCGCGGCGCGCCCTGCATCATTTTAGCATCTCGCACGCCCGCGGGTGAGGACGCGGTCACCGCGGTCAGGGCTGCGGGGCGTGGCGCAACGCGTGTCCTGGTGCGGGCGCTGGACGCGGCCGACCCAACGCCGGGCGCCCTCCTCTCCCTGCTTGCCTGGGCCCGCGAGGAACTGCCCGCCGTGACCCTGGTCATCCATGCGGCGGGCGTGATGACGAGCGCGTCCTTGGTTGAGCTGACTGAAGAAGCGGCCGCCTCCCTGGCGGCGCCAAAATTTGCGGCCGCAGCCGTCCTTGGCTCCCCAGCCGTGGCCGCTTGCGCGCCGTCCGCCGCGCACACGGCGATCTCCTCCACCTCGGCCGTCTGGTCCCAGGCGGGGGCAGGCGCGTACGCGGCCGCCAACGCGGTCCTAGTGGCCGCTGCTGCGGGTCAACAGGCAGCAGGCCGCCTGGTCGGTGCCCCCTGCCTGGGCCCCTTTGCGGGCGGCGGCATGGCGGCGGCCAGCGCAGGCGCGCTGCGCTCGGTCGGCTTGCACCCGCTTCCACTGTCGGCCGTGGGCCCCGCCCTGCTCTCCTCCCTGGCCGCCCCGCCCGGCACCGTCACGGCCGCGCTGTCCCCAGCCCGCTTTGTGGCGGTCAACACCGCGCGCGGGGCGTGGGCGTTCGTGGACGACCTTGGGAGGGTCGTGGTGGAGGAGGAGGGTGAGGAAGAGGAAGGTGAGGTCTCCTCGACCACCCTCTCCTCAGCCTCCTCCGCCTCGACAAAAGCCCTCGACCTCCCGGCCCTCACCTCCCTCATCCAGTCCGTCGCGGCCGGGGTCATGGGCACCGCCCTCCTCCCCTCCGGTCGCTTCGCCGACGCGGGCCTGGACTCCCTGGGCGCGGTGGAGCTGGCGTCCGCGGTCGGGCGGGCGGTGGGCATCGCGCTCCCATCCACGCTCGCCTTTGACTATCCTGACGCGCCGGCCGCGGCGGCGTACGTGCACGGCCTGCTAGGACGAGGTGGCCAAGGTGTCAAGGAGCTGGCAGGGCTTGCTGTCGCAAGCCCATCCCCCTCGCTCGCCACCACCCTCCACACCACCCACCCCCTCATCGCGCTCTCCATCACCACCCCCCGCCTCCCATCCTGTCTGCTCACCCCGGCGGACGCCATATCCACCGTGCCCCTGGACCGGTGGGACGTGGACGCGCCATCTACCTCGCCGGACACTGTGCGGTTCGGGGGCTGGATGCATGGCGACACGGTCTCGGCCTTTGACGGCCGCGCCCTGGGCGTGTCCCCGCCCGAGGCCACCCTGCTCGACCCACAGCACCGCCTGGTGCTGGAAGGCTGTGCGGAAGCCCTGGCGTCCGCCCCCACCCCCGACCCGGGCACCGCCGTCTTTGTGGGCATCCAGCAGATGGAGTACGGCGCCCTCGCCCGGCGGGCCCGGTATGAAAGCAAGGTGGAGGCCGGGGTCGGAGCGTCCTATGCCGCGACGGGCACACCCTTTAGTGTTTCTGCAGGCCGGGTCGCCTTCGTGTTTGGCCTGACCGGCCCGGCCGCCGCCATCGATACGGCCTGCTCGTCCGCCTTAGTCGGCATTCACTTAGCCACCCGTCACCTTCGGGAGCGCGGGAGTGTGGGCGCAGCCGCGCTAGCCGCCGCCGTCAACCTGATGCTGGCCGAAAGCACAGCCGGGACGGCCGCCGCTGCCGGCATGCTCTGCCCCGACGGGCGGTGCAAGGCCCTGGACGCGGCCGGGGACGGGTATGGCCGGGCGGAGGCGTGCCTGGTGGCGCGCTTGGTGGTGGTGGCGGGTGGTGCTGAGGACATACATGCATCCTCGTCCATTGTCATCGCCGGGACCGCTGTCAACCAGGACGGCCGGTCGGCCGGGTTGACGACACCCTCCGGCCCCGCCCAGCAGGCCGTGCTGCGGTCGGCCTTGGGCGATGCAGGGCTCGGTAGTTCACCCCACCCTCTCTCTGGCCTAGATCTGCATGGCACGGGCACCGCCCTGGGCGACCCCATCGAGGTCGGGGCGGCGGGCGCGGTGCTGGCGCCGAGCGCGGCAACCGCACCTCTACGCCTGGCTGCAGCGAAAGCACGGCTGGGCCACACAGAGCCCGCGGCAGGCGCGGTCGGCCTGGCGTCCGCGATGGCGGCTCTGGCAAGCCGGGCGGCTCTGGGGCTGCCCAGCCTGCGGAACCTCAACCCACACGTCACGGGAGCTTTGGAATTGGGGCGCGTGGCTACTGCTGCTGCCCTGGCGGTTGGGCGAGGCCCGAGCGCTGCCCCGCTCCCAACCTCCACAACCCCACTCCACTGGGGCGTCAGCGCCTTTGCCTTCCAGGGCACCAACGCGCACACCGTGCTGCACGGAGGTCGGGACGGGATGACTCCCTCCTCCACCATTCCTTCCCTACCCTGGCGCCGGACGCGGGCCTGGTTCGGGCCGCGCCCGAACGCGCTGCTGTTGGCGTGCGGTTTAGCGTCGACCACCACCACAACTTTCACCAGCCCGGCCTTGGGGTGGGGCGCACTTGCCGCCCCGTCCCTGGCATGGCTGGCGGATCACGTGATTCGTGGCACGGCGCTGCTCCCCGCGGCCGCCATGCTGGAGGTGGGCCTGGCGGCGGCCCGGACGCTGCTGGAGGGGAGTGGAGAAATGGAAGCCCCCCCTGCCCTCACGGGCGTGAGTGTGCCCACACCCTGCGTCCTTTCCGCGTGTGCCCCTGTCCACCTGACCATCAGCATGGACGGACTGAGTGGCAGGGTAGTGGTGGGACAGGATGGTGGGCGGCGCACGCATTTGAGCGGGGTGGTGGTCGGCGTGGCTGCACAGGCAGCGGCACGGGCGCCAACCACGACCTCGCCCGCCTGGGACGCCCTTTTCCGCGCCACGCTGCCACCTCCTCGCCAAGCCTTGGCCTGCTTAGCACCCCACCACGCGTCCGCCACCACCCAGCCGGGAGCCTTCACCCTTCACCTCGCCACTTTGGACGCGGCCACGCACACCGCGGCCGCGCTTGCAGCCGGCCCGGCCGACGCGGCCACCCCTCGCATCCCGGTTGCCATCGGCACGTTCATGATCACTGAGATCGACATGGACGGCGGCTGGGCGGCTGGGTATGTAGCTCGGGTGCCAGGTAGTGCTAGGGATGTAAAAGCGGCCTTTGGCCTGGGCGAGCGGGCCACAGGCGCGGTCGCCATGGCTGGCTTTGTCGCCCGGGCGGTGGGTGGGGCGGTCGAGGCCGAGCCGGCAGCCGTCGCCGTGGCGGCCACAACGCCCCAACTACCATCGCCCGTCCTCCGCCTACCCGCTGACGCCCTGGCTCGCGGCCTGCTGTACAGTTATGCCATGCAGGTGTCGGAACCGGCGGGGCGGGCGGCAGGCGGTCGCCCCTCTTCTCAAGCTAGCAGCACAACACTCGACCTGGTGGTGGGTGGGAGCGGCGCTCGCCGCACCATCCGCCTGGGTGGTCGTCGCCCCGTCGCCGGTGCGGCGCTGGCCGTCGCCCAGGCGGTCATGCGGGGCGGCAGCACGCCCGTACGCCTGGTCACTCGGGGCGCTGGTGCTTTACCAGCCGCGTCCACCTCTCCCGCCCCGCTCACCCGTGCCCAGTCCGCCGCCGCAGCCACAGCGGCCGCCTGGGGCGTCGTCCGGTGCGGCGCCCAGGAGGCGCCGGGGGCCGGGTGGTGCAACGTGGCGGCGGATATAGGAGCGGCGGCGCACAAAGACACGTCCATTACCAGCGGCGACGCCTACGGCCTTGCCCTCTCCGGCGGGGCGGTCGTCCAACCGCGCGTCCTGACTGGGAAAGCCCGACCCAATGCCCTCCTCAACAACACCCTCCCTCACCACGCCTCCCCGATCCTCATCACGGGCGGGGCCGGCGGTCTGGGCCTCCTCATGTCCTCCTGGGCGGTCTGCGAGGGCCACCCCGTCTGGGCAGCCGACCGGGTTGCCCCTCACACCCTTCCCGGTGGCCTGGTGGTGAGCGGGTACGGCGTGACGGCGTCGCTGTGCGATGTGGGCAGCCGGGCGGGCGCCGCTGCGGCTGCGGCCGCAGCCCGGGCCACGCTCACCCGCACAGCCACACTCCTCCACGCGGCAGGCGACCTGGCGGACGCGCTGTTGCCACGCCAACGCCCGTCCAACTTTCGCACCGCGGCGGCAGGCAAGGCGGCCGGCGCGCTCGCCCTCGCCTCCGCCACCGCCTCCTTACCTTTCACCTCGACTGCTGCCTTTTCGTCCGTCTCGGCCCTGGTGGCCCCCTCTGGCCAAGGAAATTACGCCGCCGCCAACGCGGCCCTGAACGCGGTGTGCTGTGAGCAGGCCGGGTCTGGCCTGCCGTGCCTCGCCATCCAGTGGGGTGCGTGGGCGGGGGCGGGTATGGCGGCGGTGCACGGCCTGTTGCCCCGGGTGCGCGCGTCGGGGCTGGGGGTGGTGCCCGCGGCCGGTGGCGTGGCGGCCCTGGGCGGCCTGCTCGCCGGCGGCGGCGGCGACCCGCTGGTCCTGGCATCTCCCTTTGACTGGAGCCTGCTGCTTGCACGGGCGCCCGCGGTGGCGCCCGTGTTCCGCGAGTTTGCAAGCGTGGCAGGGGCGGCGGCGGCGGCGGCGGCGGCGGCGGCGGCGGCTCCCGGGCCTCCACCTCAACCTCCAGCCGCACCCGCAATGCCGCGTTCCCGCCGCCGTCGCCGCGCGGCCACCTCCACCCCTCCCCTCCCTCCCGCGCCTAGCGCCCCATCCCTCCTGTTGCCTGTACGGGGGGCCGTCTCTGCTGTCCTGGGCATCCCCGTCGAGGACGATGATGCCCCCTTGATGGCGGCCGGCCTAGACTCGATGGGTGCGGTCGAGGTGCGCCGCTCCCTCCAGGCCCTCCTCCCGCCCGGCTCCAAAGCGCTGCCCACCACGCTGGCCTTTGATTACCCGACGGTGGGAGCGTTGGGGGCGTACTTGGATGGACTGGTGGGTAGTGGCGCAGTGGTGGGGATGGGGGCGGCGCAGGCGCCGGAGGAAGAATCGGAAGAGGAGGAGGAAGAAGGGGAGGGCAAGATGCCTCGTCCTCCTCAACCTCCTGCTCTGTCCTCCGCCGCTGCCTGGGCGCCCCCTGTACCGGCTGCGCCCATCGCCCAGCCTTACCAGCCACCCTCCGCTGCCCTCATTATAGCCATTGCCACCCGCTTGCCAGGGTCCGGCTTGGGGCCAGCCCCGCCCGCGGTCGGTGCCTGGCCCGCCCTCGCGGCGGGGTCCGACCTGGCCACCCCCATCCCGCCCGCCCGGTGGGACGTGGACGCCTTCTACGTGCCGCACGGATCGTCCAGCCCAGGCCTGTCCATATACGTTCGGGCGGGATCATTCTTACCGGGTGTAGACGCATTTGACGCTGCCGCCTTTGGGCTGAGCCCGGCAGAGGGTGGGGCGACCGACCCGCAAGGCCGCCTGTTGCTGGAAGCGTCCGCGGCCGTCCTGTTCCGTCCCACCTCCTCCACCCGCCCTCGCCCGCACTCCTCTCGAACGGGCGTCTACGTTGGCTGCATGTACCAGGAGCACGCCCAGGCCCACTACAACCTGGGCCTGCGCATCGGGCCGGCCGTCGCGACCGGGAACGGGATCTCCTACCTGGCGGGGCGGGTGTCCTACACTTTCGGGCTGCAGGGCCCGTGCCTGGCCACGGACACGGCGTGCTCCTCCTCCCTCGTGGCGACGCACCTGGCCACAAACGCGGTGTGCGGTGGTGGCGCGTCCTCGTCCACCGCCGACGCCGCCCTCGCGGCGGGCGTCAACACGATGCTGCTCCCCATCACTACCGCCACGATCTGCGGCCTCCAAGCCCTGTCCCCGGACGGGCGGTGCAAAACCTTTGACGCGGGCGCGGACGGGTACGGGCGTGGGGAGGGGGTGGTGGCGGTGCTGCTAGGGAGTGGTGGAAGTGGTGGCGGGGCGGCACTGATGGCGGCCACCGCCACCACTTCACCCCTGGGCCTCATCCTCGGCTCGGCGGTCGGCCAGGACGGCCGGTCGTCTGCCCTCACCGCACCCTCCGGCCCCGCCCAGACCGCGCTCATCAAAGAGGTGGCGGGCCTCGCGGGGCGGGTGCCGGGCGATGAAGGCCTGGTCTCGCTGCACGGGACGGGCACGGCGCTGGGCGACCCGATCGAGGTCGGCGCCCTGGCGGCCGCAGTCGGAGACGGTGTTGCTTCCTCCGCACCGTCGCCCGCCTCCCTGACCGCCTCCAAAGCCGTCTTTGGCCACACGGAGGGGGCTGCAGGGGTGACGTGCCTGCTGACCGCCGTCACCGCCCTGTCCGCCCGGGGCCGCCCCCCCGCGCCCTGCCTGCGCACGCTCAACCCTGTCGTCGGCGCGGCGCTGGGCGAGTGGACGGTTGTGGGTGGAACCTTTGCCGCGGCCATTGCCCGCCAGGCGGCGCCGCTGGCCGCCCCAACCCCGCACGCGGGCGCGTCCTCATTTGGCATGTCCGGCACCAATGCGCACGTCCTAGTTGGGGTTGGGGCGGGCGGCGTTGACGGGCCGCCCGCGCCCCCAACCACCACCCTCCCCTGGCGCCGCGCGCGCCTGGCCCCTGCGTTCAAGCCCGCGCCCGCGGTGGTGGGCGTCGCCGTCGTCGCGGCCGCCGCCGCCGTATTCAGCTTGCGCTTAGCCTCACCTGCCATGGCCTGGCTGGCCGACCATGTGGTGCGCGGGGCAGCCATCCTGCCCGCGAGCGCGGCCTTGGACGTGTGCGGGGCGGCGGCCCGCAGTCTCACCAGTGGCAGCGCGGACGAGGTCCGCCTGGTGTTGGCCGGTGCTTCCTTTGCCGCGCCCCTGCCCCTGGGCGCCCGCCTGCCGATCCAGGTGCGGGTGGAGGTAGACCTGGCCACTGACCGGGTCAGCCTGGCCGGCGGCCGGGGCACCACCTTCCTCACCGCCCGGCCTGCGCTCGCGGCCGACCCCGCACAGACCCTCCCCCCCGGCCTCGCCTGGCCCGCCACCCGGGCGTCCCGACCCCGGGGCGTCGCCGGCATCGTCAGCCGGACGGCAGGGCTGTGGGCCCAAAACGGGCCGGTCGCTCGGTCTGCGCTCGCCTGGATCCCGCCCCGCCCGGCGCAGGCGGGCCGGGGCTGGGGCGGGGCCGACCCCGCCGCCGCGGACGCGGCCCTCCACTGCGGGGTCGCCCTGTCCTCCCCTGCCGCCGCCGCGAGCCCGCCCGCCCCGACGGGCCTGGCCGCCTATTACTGCTTGCCGGCCGGGGATGAGTCTGTGGTGGGTGCCTGGGCCTGGGCGGGGCTGGTGGCCGGCCGCCCGGCCAGCGACCACGGCCTGGGTGGGAGTGTCGTTGTCGTCGGCCTGCGAGTCTCGGCCCAGGCGGCGCGGCGCGCGGTTGAGGCCGCGACGCCGCCCACTCACGCCCGCCCGCGCGTCCTGTACGAGCTGGAGTGGCAGGCGGTCGAGAGCGCATCCCCCCGGGCGGCTGGGCGCCGGCTCCAGCGTCGCGCCCCCCCTCGCTGCCCGGCGGACGCCGTCGCGGCGGCCGCGCTCCTGGCCGTGCGCACCGGCCGCACCTCCCTGGCCACGGCCGGCGTGGTCTGCCCCGACGCGGGGCCGGCCCGGCCGCCCACCCCGCCCGGGCGGGCTGCTGCTGCTGCTGCCTGGGGTTTGGGCCGGGTCGCTGCTGGCGAGGCGGGCAGCGGGCGGCGGTCCGGCATCACCCTGGCGGACGCCGACGCGCACTCCCAGGCCACCACCCCGCCCGCCGCTTCGCCAGACGCGTTTGGCATGGCGTCCCGGGGCGGAGCGGTGCTCCACCCCCGCCTCGTGCGGGCCGGCAAGCCGGGCGTGGCTGGACTTCCGCCCCACACCACCCCCTCCACCCGCCTCATCGTGGGCGGGCTGGGCGGGTTGGGCCGCCTCGTCGCGTCCTGGTCGGGCCTGGCCGCAGGCCCGCCGGCCCTGCTCATCCTCACCAACCGGACCGGCCGCTGGTACGGGCCGCTGGATGCCTCAACAACCACCGCCGCCGTCACGGCCGTGGCCGCGGACGCTTCTTCCCGGTCCGACGTGGCCTGGCTAGTCCGGTTGCTGGCAGGCACGTCCCCGTCCCCACTCCGCGACACCTTGCACGCGGGCGGGACCCTGGCAGACGGCTTCCTCCCTCGCCAGGGCCTCGCCTCACTTCGCTCGGTGGCCGCCCCCAAAGCCGCCGCCACGGCCCGCCTGTTACCCTTGGTGAGCCTGGGCGGCGCGCGCGCTGGCCTGCATGTCTTTGGCTCCCTCGCTGCCTTGGTCGGCTCGCCCGGCCAGGCCAACTATGCGGCCGCCAACGCGGCGGCGGGCGGGGCAGTGAGCGGTGGCGCGGGCGCTGGCCTGCCCGGGTCCGCGGTCCAATGGGGCGCCTGGGCTGGAGCCGGCATGGCGGCCGAGGGCAGGGCGGGCGTGCTGGGGCGCGCTGAAGCTGCCGGCCTGGGCGTCCTCCCCCCAGCCACCGGCCTGGCCGTCCTGGAAGCCGTGGTCCGGGCAGGGCGTGTTGGTGACCGCGGCTTCCTCTCCAGCCCCGACCCGGTCGCGTCCCCCTTTGATGGGCGGCGCCTGGCGCGGGCGGCTGGGGAGGGCGGGCTGCCACCGGCGCTGAGTGGCCTGGATGAGGGGGGACAGGTCACAATGCCGCCCTCTCCTCCTCCGGCCTCCAAGCCACCGTCACCACCGCCCGAGCCGTCGCCTCCGCGCCGGCAACAACAGCCACAACAACAGCACGGAGATCGACCTCGCAAGCCGACCGCCGCCCCACCCCCACCCCCTCCCACCTCCGCCATCCTGGCCGCCGTCCTGGAAGCCGCGTCGGCTGTCCAGCACGGCGTCACACCCGCACCTGATGAGCCCTTCATGGCGGCGGGCCTGGACTCCCTAGGCGCGGTGGAGCTACGGGACGCGCTGGCCGGCCGGTTCGGGGTCGACCTGCCTGCAACGGCCGCGCTGGACGCGGGGACGCCCGCCGCGCTGACGGCGGTCATCGCGGCAGCGCTGGCTGTGGGGGGTGGCGGTGTGACTGAGACGGACAAGCATGTAGCTGAGGTTGACATTGAGCGGGAATCGGAACTGGAAGTGGAAGTGGAAATGGACGCGGTGGTGGTGGCGGAGGAGGTCACGTCGGTGGCTGCTCCGACCACCTCCCTGCCCACCCCGCCCCCTCATCAACTCGCCGTCCTCCCCTCCATTCCCGCGCCGGCCCCGACCGGTTCCACCGCTGCTCTCATCCTGGCCGCCTCCTGGCGCTTGCCTGGCGGTCCCTCTCCCACCGCCACACGCACGCTCGCCTCGTTAGCGGCCTCCCTGGGTGACGCGGCCGGCCCCACCCCTGCCGGGCGGTGGGACGCGGACGCTCTCTACTCGCCGCCGCCCGCCCCCGCCTCCTCGCCCTCGCCGGCCGGCACTATTTACGCCCGGTTTGCGGCGTACCTGCCGGACTTGGCCGCCTTCGACCGGGGCGCATTTGGGTTTGGGGCGGCGGAGGCAGGGGCGACCGACCCGCAAGCCCGCCTGCTCCTGGAGGAAGCGGCGGCCGCGCTGGGTGGGGTGGGCGGGGTGGCTGGCATGATGGTGACGGCGGCCACCACCACCACCACCACGGCCGCCACTCCATCACCGCCCGGCGTGTACGTGGGCTGCATGCACCACGACTACGGCGACACCCTGGCGCGCACCGGCGCAGGCTTGTCCGCTGCCGCCGCGACCGGGTCCGGCGGCGCCTTCATGGCGGGCCGGTGCGCGTACGCCTTTGGCATGGGCGGGCCCTGTGTCGCCGTGGACACGGCCTGCTCGGCCTCCCTGGTCGCGGCGCACCTGGGCCGGGCGGGGCTGGCGGCGGGCGAGGCGGGCGCTGCTTTGGTGGGCGGCGTCAACGCCCTGACCTCGCCCACCACGGCCGCCGCCATTTGCGCGCTCCAAGCCCTGTCGCCCGTCGGCCGGTGCAGGACGCTGGACGCGGCGGGTGACGGCTACGGGCGTGGGGAGGCGGTGGTGGCGGCGCTGCTGGTGCCGGTGGGGGGCTCCATCTCTCTGCCCGCTGCTGCTCCTCTTGCCCTCCTTGCGGGCTCTGCCGTCGGCCAGGACGGCCGGTCCTCCGGCCTGACTGCACCCAGTGGGCCCGCCCAGGCGGCGGTCGTAAGGGCGACCCTGGCCAATGCGCGCGCAGCCCCGGCGTCCGCCGGTGGAGTCGCCATGCACGGCACGGGCACGCCCCTGGGCGACCCGATCGAGGTCGGCGCGCTGGCGGCCGCGTACGGCACCTCGCCGTCCACCACCCGCCACACCCTCGCCCTGGCCTCTGCCAAGGCGGGAGTGGGCCACACGGAGGGCGCTGCCGGGTTGGTGGGCATGTTGCTGGCGGCCGCCGAAGCGGGCGAAGGCTCGGTCCGCCCACCCACGCTCCACCTCCGCACCCTCAACCCGCACGCGGTAACCGCGTTTGGGCGGGAGTGGGCGAAGGCGGGGCTGAGCCCGCACGTTCCACGCACAGCTGGGCCACCGGGCGGACTGGGTGCTGCCCCTTTGCGCGGCACCTCCTCGTTTGGCATGTCGGGCGTCAACGCGCACGCCCTGATCGGGCCGGCTGGTAGGGGTGGAGCGCTTGCGCGGCCGCCAGCGCTGCCCTGGGTCCGCTCCCGGGCCTGGCCCGCTCCCGACAGCGGCGGGCTTTTGAGCCGGGCTCTGGGTGGTAGTAATGGCCTTGGCTTTGAAGCTGCCCTACGCCCGGGCGACGTGGCGGTTGTCTTGGCGGGCAGTGGTGGAGGAGGCCTGGCGGCCGTCCTGCTTGAAGTGGGGGCGGCCGCGGTGCGGGTCGGGCTGGATGAAGCGAGCGGGGCAGCGCTGCTGACGGGCGTCGCCCTGGCCGGGGCCGGGGCGAGCCACCCTTTGACCCCGGGCCACAACACCTGGACGGTGAGCTTGGCATGCGAGGATGGGGTCCTCACCCTGACCCGCGGCCGCAGCCGGCTGCTGTCCGCGCGGGTTGGCGTGGCGGCTGTGAGCAGTGGTGGGCAGACCCACAGCCCCGCCCGCCGCGCGCGCCGCCTGGTGGCCTCCTATGCCTTCCCCTCGACCCGCCCAGCTGCCACCGCCCTCGTTGCCCCACCCCACACTGCCACCCGGGGTGGCCTGGTTCGGGCCCGCGCCATCGCTGCCGCCGCATCCTTGGCCGCCGCCCACCAGTGCACCGGCGGCGGGCGGGTGGGCGGCCTGGCCACCGCGGCTGCCTACCTCTCCGCCGCGCTCGCCCCTTCATCCCGCCCGGGCTGGCACGGCGGGCGAAGCGTCGGCGTGTGTGCGAGGGACGGCATGGAGATGGCAAGGGCCTGCCCAGACGGCCTTATCTCCCCCTGCATGCTGTCTGGCGGGCGCCTCGCAGGCGCAGCGCCCTACCCGCAGGCCGTCCCGCTACCAACCGTCTCCACTCCCACCACCCTCACCCTGGCCTGGCGGGCGGCTGCTCTGCCGCCTGCCCGCCGCGCCAGGCCAGGTGAGGCATGGTTGGTCAGCGGTGATGTGGGTGGGGAAGCGGCGGTGGCAGCTGTGCACGCCGCGGCGGCCGCGGTCGGGGTCGGCGACTGCCGGGTAGTTTCGTCGGCCGACCTGGCGGCCCTGCTCTCCAGCCGCGGCCGGTCGGTCACGCGCGTGCTTGTCCTCGCGCCGGTCGAGCCGTCTACGTCGCCTTTCGAAGGAGTGGACACCTGTTTGACCGCCCTGCGTGCGGTGGCACAAGCGCTGGATGGCGGCCAGACCAGCCTGCGCGTCTCCGTACTGACGGTCGGCGAAGAGGCTGGCAACCCGGCCGCGCGCGCTGTGCTCGCCCTGGGCCGCACCCTGTTTTGGGAGGCCCGGGCGGTGACAGGGGCGGGCGTGGATCTGCCGGCCGGCCTGACGGTGGAGGGTGCGGCTGGTTTGGGGCCTGCCCTGGCAGCCGCCCTAACTTCCGGCGAGTACGCGGTCGCCCTGCGGGCGTGCGGCGACAAGGGCGCTGTGCGCTCGGCCGTCGCCCGCCTGGTGCCGGCCCCGCCGACCGTGGTGCGGCCTCCTGCTCCCACGGCCTCCAAAACCTGTGCCCTCATCCTGGGCGGGACCCGCGGGCTCGGGCTGGCTCTGGCCACCTCCTGGGCGAAGGTCCGGTCCCATGCCTGCCTGGTCCTGGCGTCACGGAGCGGGGGGATGGAGGACGCGGACGCGGCGGAGCTCAAGGCTGCCGCCGCGGGCGCGGGGGTCGAGGTGTTTGTCCGCCGCGTCGACGCGGCCGACCCGGCCTCTGTCTCGGCCCTCCTCGCCTGGGCCCGCGAGGAGGTGCCGCCCCTGGCGACCATCGTCCACGCCGCCGGCATCTCCGGCTTCGCCCGGGTCGCCGATCTAGACTCCACAACCCTGTGGAGTGTGGCCGCCCCCAAAGTTGCGGCCGCGTCCGTCCTCGCCTCCGCCCACCCCGCCCTTGCCGCCGCCTCGGCCCTTCACTTCCTGTCCTCCACCTCCGCCGTCTGGAGCCAGACGGGGGCGGGCCACTACGCGGCCGCTAACGCTGCCATGGATGGCTTGGCAGACGGCATGCGTAGCGCCGGCATACCGGTCTCCTCCCCCGCCCTGGGCCCCTTTGGCGGGATAGGGATGGCGGCCAGCCATAGTGCGGCACTCGAGCGCCTGGGCCTGCACGCCATGCCGCCCTCAGCCTTGGGACCCGCCCTGGCGCTGCCCGGCGCCGCCTCCACCCAGGTCATCGTCGTCGCCATGGATGCTTCTCGCTTTGTGGGCGTCGCGTCCGCGCGCGGGCGGTGGGCCCTGGTGGACGGGCTGGTGGTTGAAGAGGGTGCAGAGGCGGTCGCAGCGGTGGTCACGACCACCGCCACCGCCTCCTCCGCCTCAACCTCCACCCCGCCACCTCTGTCCCTGGACGCCCTGGCGGCCGTCATTCGGTCGGCCATTGCGTCCACCATCGGCGAGGAGGCTTTGACCGCAGACGACTCAGCTCCCCTCCCTCCCGGCGCGTTCGACTCGCTGTCCGCGGTCGAATTTGCGTCAGGGCTGGCGCGGGCGTTGGGTGGCCTTCCCTTACCCGGCTCGCTCGTGTACGACCACCCGTCCGTGTCGGCCATGGCGGCCCACATCCACGGCTTGATTGGGGGGGTGGGTGGTGTGCAGGGACCACCATCTCCTGGTGGTGTGCCCCACACGCTGGCGGACTCTGCTCTCCCTCAAACCTCCACCACCGCCCCGCTCGCCCTGGTCCTCGCGACCCGCCTCCCTGCCGCCTCTCCAACCTGCCCCGATGACGCGCCCATCCTCATCCCGGCATGGCGGTGGGATGCGGACACGCCCCGCATCATCGCCCGATCGGCGGCCCGGGCTGTGCCGCCCCGATTTGGCTCGTTCTTGCGGGGAGCCTCGCTCTTTGACGCGGCCGCCTTTGGGATCGCCCGCCCGGAGGCCGAGCTGATGGACGCCCAGCACCGCCTCCTGCTGGAGACCGCGGCAGAGGTGCTGTTGGCAGTCGTCTCGTCCACCACAACCCACTCCACCACGGGTGCCTTTGTGGGCATCCAGCAGATGGAGTACGGCGGGCTAGCGGCGCCGCACCTCAACGGCGTAGTCGGGCCTTACTCTGCGACAGGCGGCCCCTTTTCCGTCGCGGCGGGCCGCCTGGCCTTTGTGTTTGGTCTGGGCGGGCCGGCGGCGGCGGTGGACACCGCCTGCTCCTCCGCTCTGGTGGCGCTCCATCTGGCGGCTGGCCATGTGCGCGGCCAGGCCGCATCCGCCCTGGCAGCCGGCGTCAACCTGACGCTGGCCGCCGCGACGACCGCAGCGACCGCGGCCGCGGGCATGCTCGCGCCCGACGGCCGGTGCAAAGCCCTGGACGCGGCGGCCGACGGGTACGTCCGTGCGGAGGCATGTGTCGCCATGCACGTGCGCCTGGCTGGGAGCGAAGGTGATGTTGACCTCACCACCGTCCTCCTCGCCGCCACGGCTGTCAACCAGGATGGCCGGTCGGCAGCCCTCACTGCCCCTTCAGGGCCCGCCCAGCAGGGCGTGCTGCGCGGGGCGGCCGGCTCGCTCGCCCTGGCCGGCCTGGAAATGCATGGCACGGGCACCGCTCTGGGTGACCCCATTGAAATTGGGGCTGCGATGGCGGTTCATGGAAGTGGCAGCCGCGAACCTCTCCGCCTGACGGCCGCGAAAAGCCGGACCGGCCATGCGGAACCCGCGGCGGGCGCGGTCGGCCTGGCCGCGGCGGCGGCTGTCTTGGCCGCCCGCGGCGGCGCCTCTGGCCTTACCAGCCCGTCCTTGCGCACGATCAACCCACATGTGGGCGTCATCCTAGGAGGTGGCGGCGGCGTCGGGCGCGGCACCCGCCCCACCCTCATTCCCCGCCAAGGCGGGCCCGTCTCCAAACCTGGGCCCCTTGGCGTGTCGGCCTTTGCCTTTCAAGGCACCAACGCCCACGCCATTTGTGTCGCGGGAGGGGCGCCCCAGACTTCACCCAACTTTCTCCCCTGGTGCAGATCCCACGCCTGGTTTGCGGCGGATCTGCCCAGCCCCCTCCTCTCGGGCGGCGTGGCCTGCTCTGGCCAGACCGCCATCTTCTCAGGCGTTCTCGACCCGGCGCGCGCCCTGTCTTTTTTGCGCCACCACGTCGTTCGGGGGGCTGTGCTCGTCCCGGCGACGGCGCTGCTGGAAGCGGGGTTGGCGGCCGTGGTGGCGATGTGTGAGGAGGAGGAGGGCGGCGAGACTTTAGCCGCCGTGGCTTTGGTGCGGGCAACCATTCCGGCCCCGCTCACGCTGGTGGGGAAAAGCCCGACCACCCTGCTGGTTTGCGTGTCGACGACTGAGGGGGCCGTGTCTGCGTCTTCCCTGGGCCGGCCCGCTGGCGTGCACCACCTGCGGGCTACAGTTGGTGTGCTGGCTAAGGCGGCAGCAGAAGGTGGTGCACAGGGCGCGCCCGCCCCCTCCCTCCCTCCCCGCTCGCCCTTCATCAGGGCGGTGCGCGCAGCGGCGGCGGCGGCGGCGGTTCTGGGCCCGACCACTGCCGCCGCCATCGCCACCGGCACCGCCACCATCGGCAGCGACGCCTCCATCGCCCGCACCCCTGCCGGCCGCTGGGCTGCTCACCCGGCTGCCCTGGATGGCGCCCTCCAGTCCGCGGCGGGGTTGGTCGGGCCGGGGCAGGCCGACTCGGCCGTCCGCGTCCCAGCCGCGGTCGCCGCGTTTTGGGCGCCCCCGCCCCACCAGGCACACCCGCATGGGGCGGCCAGCCACGCCGGGTCCACAGCCACCTGTCGCCTGGTCCATGCACTGGGCGGTGTGGCGGTCGGTGATTTCAGCATGCGGCAAGGCGCGCGCAGCCGTGGGAAAGCGGTCGTGCTGGGCGTCGAGTTCCGGCCGGTCGGCGGGGGCGGGCCGACCTCCTCGCGGGTAGCCCCGCCGCTGCCGCCGCCCGGCAGTGACCGCCCCGGCGGCCCGCCAGCCCGCGTCCTGGCCATCAACTGGTGTGCTGCGGAGCCGGCACCGCGGCGGCCTGATGCCTCCGCCACTCCGCCTTGCGGGACCGCGGCCGTCCTGCACGCGCTGGCAGCGGGCGCACTACCCTCACGCCTGGCCACGCCTGTTCGTGTTGCCATGCCCTCCGGCCCCGGCCGCCCGCCCGCCACCCGCACGGCCGCGGCCACCGCGGCGTTGCTGCGGGTTGCCGCTCGGGAGGCTCGCACATTCCCGTCTGCGGGCATGACCCGGGCGGACGGTGGGGCGGTGTGCACGCCCGTCCTCAGCCGCACAGCGACGCGCAAGCGCCTCTCCAATCAAACCCCAGACGGCACCGCCCTGGTCATTGGCGGCACCTCTGGGATTGGAGCGCTGGCGGTGGCCTTCTTGTTGGAGGGTGGAAGCGGTATTGCGTCTGCTTTAGCCGTGTCCCGGTCCGCGACAGGCTTGCCCGTAGGCGTCGGCGGGGCGGCCCTGCGTGCCGCCCTCCGCGCCGACGCCTCGACCCGGGCGGGGGCAGCCGCCGCGACCGCCGCCCTCACCCGCGTCTTCCCCCACCGCACCCGCACCCTTTTCCAGGCGGGTGGGGCGCTGGCGGACGCGCCGATCTTATCCACCCATCCTCACCACCTGCGCACAGCGGCCGCCCCGAAAGCGGTCGCCATGGCGGCATGGGCGGGCGCCGCGTCCACCACCCCGCTCGCCGCCGCCGCGCTGTGTGGGTCGCTCTCCGGCATGACGGGCACGCCCGGCCAGGCCGCCTACGCGGCCGCCAATGCAGAGCTGGTGTCCTGTGCAGAGGCCGGGAGTGGGGCGGGCCTGCCGGTCACCACGCCCCAGTGGGGCCCTTGGGCGACGGGCATGATGGCTGGCGCAGGCGCGGCCACGGCCGCACGGTTTGCCGCGGCGGGCCTGGCCGCCCTGGCGCCTGCTGCAGGGCTGGTCGCGCTGGGGGCGGTGCTTGGGAGGGCTGGGTCAACAGGATGCCCGGCACCGCTAGTCGCCTCCCTCGTCCCCCGCTCCAGTCTGGCGGCTGAGCTGGTCCTGGACGCGTGGGGTTGGAAGGAGGTGGAAGCGCGGGGGGGGCCGCCAGCCCCGCCTCCCCCTCCTCTGCCGCCTCCTCAAAAGATGGCGGTGGTGGCCGCCGCCGACCCCGCCACCCTCATCACAACCGCGGTGGATACAGCCATCACCCGCGTCCTGGGCGGCGCCTCCCTGCCTCCCCCGGACGAGCCACTGATGGCGGCGGGCCTGGACTCGCTGGGCGCGGTCGAGCTGCGTGACGCGCTGGCGAGCCGGCTGGGGCGGCCATCCCTGCCGTCCACCCTCACGTTTGATCACCCAACCCGGTCCGCGTTGGTGGCGGCTCTGGTGGGTGGGCTGGGTGTGGAGGAAGTAGAAGAGGACCAGAAAGGTGAAGAGGTCGCGGACGAGGTGGAAGCGACGCCACCTCCCCAACCTCAACCGCTGGTCGACAAGGTTGAGGAGGTGGGGGTGCTGCTGCTGCCAGCAGCCGTCACGACGGCCGTCGTTCCGCCACCCCGCACCCTCGCCACCAACTCCTCGCCCCTCCCTTCCCCTGCCGTTCTCATCGCTGCCACGGCCGCCCGGTACCCGGTCTCCACTTCTTTGCCGTTTGCCTGGGCGAGGTGGGCCTCGCCGGCCACGCCCGACCTCCAAGCCCCAACGCCCTGGGCCAGGTGGGACGCGGACGCGCTCTACTCGCCCGCGCCCATCCCGGGCCGCCTCACCTCCTACGCCCGCCACGCTGCCTGGACGGCGGGCCTGGCGGGCTGGGATGCGGCGGCCTTCCGGGTGGGCCCGGGCGAGGCCGGGGCGACCGACCCAGCCGCGCGCGTCCTGCTGGAGCTGGTCGGGGAGGTGCAAGGCCGCGCCGCCACGCCCCAGCTCCTGCCGTCCACGGGCGTCTACGTCGGCGCCATGTACCATGAGTACGTGGATGCGGCGGCGGGCGGGACGGCGGGCGGGGGCGGGGGTCTACCCTCGCACGCCTTTGTGGGCAGCGGCGCGCCCTACCTGGTCGGCCGGGTCGCCTTCCACTTTGGCCTGGGCGGGCCGTGCGTGTCCACGGACACCGCCTGCTCGGCTTCCTTGGTCGCCGCCCACCTAGGCCGGGCCGGCATCGTTGGTGGCGAGGCCCCCACGGCGGTCGTCGGGGGCGTCAACGCCATGCTCCGCCCCGAGACGACGGCCGGTATCTGTGCACTCGGCGCACTCAGCCCCGCCGGCCGGTGCGCATCCTGGGACGCGGGGGCGGACGGGTACGGCCGCGGGGAAGCATTTGTGGCAGCCCTGCTGGTGCCGGTGAGTGAGGAAGCTTTGACGTCTGCTGTGGCCGTCCTGGACACGTCCGCCATCGGCCAGGACGGGCGGTCGGCGTCCCTGACCGCACCGTCGGGGCCTGCCCAGAGCGCCCTGGTGCGGGCTGCGCTGGCCAGCCTGAGGAGCGACAGCGTGCCCCTTGCTCTGGCCTCCGTCCACGGGACGGGCACCCCCCTGGGTGACCCTATCGAGGTGGCGGCCCTGGCGGCCGTGGTCGTCACCAGCGGCGTCACTGCCTCCTCCGCCGCCCTCGCCCTCGCCTCCACAAAGGCGCGCTTTGGCCACACCGAGGGTGCGGCCGGGTTGACGGGCGTGTTGCTGGCAGTGGCCGCGGTGGGCGCCCGGGCGTCCCCGCCAACCCGCCACCTGCGGTCGCTCAACCCGCATGTCGGGAATGCGGTGGGCGAGTGGGGGCGGTCCAAGAAACAGGCGGGTGGTGGTGGCAGCGCAGCCGCAGCTCACCTGCCCCGCGGGCTGGGTGGCCTGGCAACCGCGGCAGGTCCGGCCTCCTCGCTCTCCATGCGCGCCTGCTCCTCCTCCTTTGGCATGTCGGGCGTGAATGCGCACGCCATCGTCCGGGCGGTGGTTGGTGGTGGGCAGCAGCAGCAAAC